>ERZ869909.277-NODE-277-length-71821-cov-80.888172_pt1 | contig 71821 bp, 73 predicted proteins | sample MGYA00520892_ERZ869909 | MGnify/ENA primary metagenome ERZ869909 (study PRJEB32215, sample SAMEA104723947) | bioreactor metagenome | biome: bioreactor; feature: anaerobic bioreactor; material: water | place: China | collected 2015-03-12 ...
TCCAGCGTGCAGGCCGCCCGCCAGTCTTTCACCAGCGCCTCGATCTGCGGAACGGGCACGCCCAGAAACGGGCGGTCAGTCTTGTGGTAGGCCTGCATTTCTGCGGCCTTGTGCGGGTCCGCAAGGATGCCGAGCGCAGCAAGCGCGGCTTCAGGGGAGGGGGCATCAGTCATTGGAGCCTCGTGCTGCGAGGGCCAGCTGCCCCCGGCTTGGCTTATTCCACCGTCACCGATTTGGCCAGATTGCGCGGCTGATCGACATCGGTGCCGCGCCCCAGCGCCGCGTGATAGGCCAGAAGCTGGGCGGGGATGGCATAGAGCATCGGCGCGATCAGGTCGGGCACCTTGGGCATCGCCAGACTTTGCCAGACTTCACCCGCCTCATTCAGGCCAACGGCGTCGGAAATCAGGATCACCTGACCCTGCCGCGCCATGACCTCCTGCATGTTTGACACCGTTTTTTCAAACAACGCATCGCGCGGGGCCAGCACCACTACCGGCATCGTGCTGTCGATCAGCGCGATAGGGCCATGCTTGAGCTCGCCCGAGGCATAACCCTCGGCATGAATATAGCTGAGCTCCTTGAGCTTCAGCGCCGCTTCCATCGCCAGCGGGTACATGGCGCCACGGCCCAGAAACAGCACATCCTCGGCGCCTGCCAGCTTGTGGGCGATGCGCTCTATCTCTTCTTCGCGGTCCAGTGCCTGACGGATCAGCCCGGGAAGGGTTTGCAGCGTTTCCAGATGTCCGGCGATCTGCTCAGGGCTCAGCGTTCCACGATCCTGCGCGGCTTTCAGCGCCAGGAGGAGCAAAACCAGCAGCTGGGCGGTGAACCCCTTGGTCGAAGCCACGCTGATTTCCGGCCCGGCATGGATTTGCAGCGCGACATCGGTTTCGCGCGCGATGGAGGAGGTAGAAACGTTGATCACGCCGATGGTGCGCGCCACATGGCCATTCACATGGCGCAACGCAGCCAGTGTATCAGCGGTTTCGCCTGACTGACTGACAAAGATCGCCATTGCCTTGTCAGACAGGACCGGCTGGCGATAGCGGTATTCCGAGGCGATATCGGTTTCCACCGGCAGGCGGGCAAGCTGTTCGAACCAGTATTTGGCCACCTGCGCGGCGTAGAAACCGGTGCCGCAGGCGACAAGCGTGATCCTGTCGCAAGCGGTGAAATCAACCTCGTCCGGCAGCGCCAGCGCCTTGCCATCCGGGGTCGCGTAAAAGCCCAGCGACGCCTTGAGCACGCCGGGTTGCTCGGCGATCTCCTTGGCCATGAAATGGCGGTAGCCACCTTTTTCAACCCGTGTCTGATCGATGCGGATCTGTGCCAGCGGGCGATTGGCGCGGCGGCCTTCGCTGTCGAATATCTCGGCACCGCCGCGGGTCAGCACCACCCAGTCGCCCTCTTCCAGGTAGGTGATGCGGTCGGTCAGGGGTGCCAGCGCGATCGCATCCGAACCCAGATACATCTCGCCGTCACCATGGCCCACGGCCAGGGGTGATCCCTTGCGCGCGCCGATCATCAGGTCATCTTCCCCCTCGAACAGGAAGGCCAGGGCGAATGCTCCTTCCAGCCGTGCAAGTGTGGCGGCGGCGGCCTCGACGGGGCGCATGCCCTGATCAAGGTAGTACCGGGTCAGCAGGGCGATGGTTTCGGTGTCGGTTTCGGTTTCGTGAACCAGGCCCGCCGAAGCCAGTTCCGAGCGCAGCGCCTTGAAGTTCTCGATGATGCCATTGTGAACCACCGCCACCTTGCCCGATCGGTGCGGATGCGCATTGACCACCGTCGGCCCGCCATGAGTGGCCCAACGGGTATGTCCGATCCCCGATTTCCCGGTCAGCGGTTCATGTACCAGGAGGTCCGACAGGTTGACCAACTTTCCCACCGCGCGCCGCCTGTTCAGCTTGCCGTTGGTAACGGTTGCGATCCCCGCGCTGTCATAGCCGCGGTACTCCAGTCGTTTAAGCGCCTCAAGGATCAGTGGGGCTACTTCATGCGTGCCCAGAACGCCAACAATACCGCACATACTCAGCCCTCGCTTTTGCTTTTTTTCAGCGCCAGAAGCCGTTTGCGCAGCCGCCGGGCCAGTCCCGGTTTGTTTTCCTGGCGTGCACGGCCCAGGGCCAGCGCACCATCGGGCACGTCGCTGGTAATGACCGAGCCTGCGGCGGTCAACGCCTCGGCCCCCACATGCACCGGTGCCACCAGCATCGACCCGGAGCCAATGAAAGCGTGCGCGCCGATCTCGGTGCGGTGTTTCATCACGCCATCATAGTTGACGGTGACGGTGCCTGCGCCGATATTCGCGCCTTCGCCCACATGCGCATCGCCGACATAGGACAGATGGTTAACCTTGGCGCCCTCATCCAGAATGGCGTTCTTTATCTCGACGAAATTGCCGATGCGCACCCCTTCGGCCAGTTCCGCCCCCGGGCGCAGACGCGCGAAGGGGCCGACAATGGCGTCACGGCTGACATGGCAGCCCTCCAGATGGCAGAAGGGGCGGATTTCAGCACCGCTTTCGATGGTCACGCCAGGGCCGAAGACCACATTCGGCCCCACCACCGCATCGCGCCCGATCACTGTGTCCAGCGCGAAGAAGATCGTCTCGGGCGCAATCAGCGTCACGCCGTTTTCCAGCGCCTCGGCGCGTGCGCGGGTCTGGAAGGTGGCCTCGGCAGCGGCCAGTTCGGCGCGGGTGTTAATGCCCAGTGTCTGCGCTTCCGGGCAGGTCACGACACCGGCAGACAGACCGCGCGCGCGCGCCAGAGCCACGATATCGGTCAGGTAGAATTCACCCGCGGCATTGTCATTGTCGACAGCGTCGATCAGCTCGAACAGACGTTCGGCGCTGACGCAGACAACGCCGGAATTGCAGAGGCTTATGGCGCGCTCGCTGGCGCTGGCGTCCTTGAATTCGACGATCCGTTCCAGCGTGCCGTCCTGGGTAATCAAACGGCCATAGCGGCCGGGGTCTGCCGCCTCGAACCCCAGGATGATGACATCGTGGCGCGCGCGGGCCTCCAGCATCGCTTCCAGCGTTTCGGGGCTCACAAAGGGCGTGTCGCCATAAAGTACCAGGACATCGCCCGAAAACCCGTTCAGGGCGGCGCGTGCCTGCGAAACGGCATGTGCGGTTCCCAGCTGCTCGGGCTGATGCGCGATCAGCGCATCGGGGTTTTCACGCTGCGCGACCCTTGCAACCTGCTCGGCGCCGTGGCCGGTTACAACCACTACGCGCTCTGGCTCAAGCACCGCGCCTGCGCGCATGCAATGGGACAGAAGCGGTGCGCCTGCCAGCGGGTGCAGCACTTTGGGAAGATCAGAGTTCATGCGGCTGCCCAGGCCGGCAGCAAGAATAATAAGCGAAAGCGACATTCACAGATCCTTGCAATAATTCCGCCCGTTCTACTCGAAGATAGCGGCTTTGCAAGTTGGCCAGGAATCACTTGGCATGACAGGCTGAAACAATGGCGGGAGGCCGCGCAGCCGTCCTGGGGTCCGCGCTCGCGCTCATCAAGGCGCGATTCGGGCAGGCGTGCGGCGGGTCAGCCTGTTCAGCCGCGCGACCTGCCGCGTCGCCGCCCGCCCTCGCCGCTGCCGCCGGTATTGTGATTGCGCTCTGGCAAGGTGACGATGCGGGACAGTTCGGGGAAGGTGTCGGTGGCATGCGGGATGGCGCTGGCGCTGACGAAATGTTCCTGAAAACGCGGCTCGATGGCGGTTTCGACCTTGTGGATGCGCGCTACCTGCGCCTCGATATCGGCGCGCGCCGCGATGTTACACAGCGCGATCCGCGCGCCGGTTCCCGCCGCGTTGCCGGCGCTTGTGACCTTCTCCAGCGGGCAATCGGGGATCATCCCCAGCACCATCGCGTGTTTGGCACTGATATGCGCACCGAAGGCACCCGCCAGCACCACGCGGTCCACCTTGTCCACGCCCAACTCGTCCATCAGCAGCCTGGCCCCGGCGTAAAGTGCGGCCTTGGCCAGCTGGATCGCGCGGATATCGCCCTGGGTAACGGTGATGCGCGGGCCACCCTCGGCGGTGGCGTCGTGGATCAGGTAGGCATACGTGCGGCCTTCGGCGATGCAGCGCGCGGTGCCGGTTTGCTCAGGCCCGCCGATCAGCCCGGCAGAGTCAACGATTCCGGCCATGCGCATTTCAGCAACCGCCTCGATAATACCCGAGCCGCAGATGCCCGTTACCCCGGTTTTCTCCGTGGCTTCGGAAAATCCGGGTTCGGTTGACCACAGGTCGGAGCCGATGACCTTGAAGCGCGGCTCCATCGTTGCCGGATCGATCTCGATGCGCTCGATCGCGCCGGGGGCTGCACGCTGGCCGCTGGAGATCTGCGCGCCCTCGAAGGCCGGGCCGGTGGGCGACGAACAGGCCAGAACGCGGGTCTTGTTGCCCAGAAGGATCTCGGCATTGGTGCCGACATCGACGATCAGCACCAGATCGTCGGATTTCTCGGGCGCTTCCGACAGCGCCACAGCCGCAGCATCGGCGCCCACATGCCCGGCGATGCAGGGCAGGGTGTAAAGCCGCGCCTCGGGGTTCAGCGCGCTCAGTTCCACCTCGCGGGCTGGCAGGGCCAGCGCGCCCGAGGTGGCCAGCGCGAAGGGGGCCTGGCCCAGTTCGACCGGATCGATGCCAAGAAACAGGTGGTGCATGACCGGGTTACACACCACAACCGCTTCCATGATCGTGGTTGGGTCGGCACCGGCTTCGGCGGCGACGGATTCTGCCAGCGCGTTGAGCGCCAGGCGCACCGATGCCGTCATCTCGGTATCGCCGCCGGGGTTCATCATGGCGTAGCTGACGCGGCTCATCAGGTCTTCGCCGAAGCGGATCTGCGGGTTCATGATCCCGCCCGAGGCAACAACCGAGCCATCGCGCAGGTCGGTCAGATGCGCGGCAATCGTGGTCGATCCCAGATCAATGGCGAGGCCCAGAAGCGGCCCCTCGTAAAACCCCGGCCAGATATCCAGAACCCGTGCTGCGCCGCCACAATGATCAGCGAACACCGCAACGGTCACGGACCAACTTCCCTTGCGCAGGGTCGGTTGCAGCTTGCGCAGGATGTGCGGGCCGGCCTCGATCGCGGGGATGTTCCATTGGCTGCGCAGCGCCGCCGACAGCCGCTCCAGATCGCCCGAGGGCTCGTGCATGTCCGGCTCGGCCACCTCGACATAGTAAAGCCGCGTCGCCGGGTCCATTTGGATGGCGCGGGCGCTGGCGGCCTTGCGCACCACCTGCCGGTGCAGCTGGCTTTCGGGCGGCACATCGATCACCACATCGCCCTGGATGCGCGCCTGACAACCCAGACGCCGACCCTCGATCAGGCCGCGCTTGTCCTTGTAGCGCTGTTCGACAGCGTTCCATTCCGAGAGGGCGTCTGAGGCGACCGTGACACCGTGCTTGGAAAATGACCCGTAACCGGGCGTGATCTGGCATTTCGAACAGATGCCGCGTCCGCCGCAGACCGAGTCCAGATCGACCCCGAGTTGCCGCGCGGCGGTCAGAACCGGGGTTCCCGGCGCAAAGCGCCCGCGCTTGCCCGAAGGCGTGAAAATGACCAATGCGTCCGACATGTGCTGCCCGTTCCCGTTCTGAGGATCAGACGCAAGATAACCGTACCGTGTCAGCAGGAAAGAGACAGAGCGACACCGCCCGGCAGAAAGCGACGCGGTGCTTGCGGGGGTGGTTCATTTCATGCGCGCCAGTGTCAGGCGGCGAGCGGGAAGGGCGGGGGCCGGAACGGCCTCGGCCATCAGCTGCGCTTCGGCCATCAGGGCGATCATCACCTCGACATGGCGCGCCGGCCGCCAGGTGTCGCCGATCCCATGCGCCGGGCGAAGGCGGTGCGCTTCGATCTGGGCTTCAAGCTCGATCAGAGCGCGAACGGTGGCGGGGCCGGGCGGCGGTGCGGCAGGCAGGCGCAGCACGCGTTTCAGGTCGCATTCGCGGCGGTATTCCTGCAGGCCGAATCGCGCGGTTCGCAGCAGCAGGCGAGGGCGGCGCGTCTGAGAAACTGTATTTATTATGGAAACAATAGAATCATTGGGTTGGTAGCTCATACGGGCGCTCCTGTGCGTTCAGCGGTTTTGCGGGGCCAGTGTTGCACAACTTATGCGGGTGTTGCGCGGTGGGTGATCGCTGCGAACGCTGGCTTCAGGGGGTGTAGAAGTTTGTGAAACATGCTGAGCGCGTCGGCGGAGTTAAGGAACCGGTAACCAATGCGCGTGATTGTTTGCGATGCGGAAACAAAGGATCGCTGCATCGGCATTGTCCGCACAAACAGCGTGAAAGCGGCGAGAGGGTTATGAAATCCAATCTCAAACAACTGGAAAGGTTGCCGGATTGGGTGCCTGTGGCAGTGCGGCTATACTTGTCGCATACCGAAAGCGGGCGGTCGCTGCGCGACATTGCCCGCGCTGAAGGGGTGCATGCCTCAACCGTCTTGCGCCAGGTGCGCCGTTTCGAAAACCGTCGTGATGATCCGTTGGTCGATTGTGCGCTTGATCGGTTGCTTCAAGCGCCAGTTGGCAGTGAGTGTTTCGAAAACAAGGGCAATCATGACATGGTTTCTTTAACCACGCGTAGCACAACGCCATCCGCCCACCGCGAGGCAGAACTGGCACCCGATGAAGCTCGTCTGAACCACGAGGCCGCCCGAGTATTGCGCCGGTTGGCTGAACCGGGTGCCTTTCTGGCTGTTGCGGCGGACATGGAGCGAGCGGTGGTACTGCGCGACGGGGTGGAAGGGGCGGTGCGGTTGGCGGTGCTGGACAGGCCTGTGGCCGAAGCTTTTGCGCTGCGCGAATGGATCATCTGCCGCAAGCAGGGCCGGGTGGCGCAATATGAGATTACCGCTGCCGGACGCGCTGCGCTTCGACGGATTCTGGCCGAGGGCGGGGTGCCAGAAGCGGGCTCGGCATCGGCCCATGGTTTCCCCCTGGGTGAGGCACAACGACCGCGCGCCGGACTGGGGGAAAGCCCTGTTACCGCGCTGGCGCGGCGGCGGGATCGCGATGGCAAGCCTTTCCTGACGCCCGATCTGGTCGCCGCGGCCGAAAAGCTGCGGGAGGATTTCGAGATCGCGCAGATGGAGCCTCTGGTGACGCAGGACTGGGACCGCTTCCTGACGCCGGGCAGCCGCGCCGGTTTCGGCTCCGCCGGGACCGGCGACCGGGGGCAGGGCGAAGCGCGCGAACGCGTGGCACAGGCTCTGCGCGAACTCGGGCCGGGGCTGGGCGATATGGCGCTGCGCTGTTGTTGCTATCTGGAGGGGTTGGAAACTGCCGAAAAACACCTGGGCTGGTCGGCGCGTTCGGGAAAGATCGTGTTGCGGATCGCGCTGTTGCGCCTGCGGCGCCATTATGACGCACTGGGCGACAGGGCGAAAATGATCGGCTGAAGCGGTTGGGGCATCGAACCCCGTCCGCCCGGTCAGCGCGCGAAGTGTGCACACCTCCGGCCCGGTGGCTGGCGCAGCACGCTTGTCCGGTGGCGGCCTTTTGGCCGGGGCGCTGTTTCTCAGAAATTCTCGGGCTGTGGCATGCCGAGGACGTGATAGCCCGAATCGACCATGATCACATCGCCGGTGGTGCAGTTACCGTAATCCGAGCACAGGAACACCGCCGCGCCGCCCACCGCTTCCAGCGTGGCATTGTGGCGCAGGGGGGCATTGGCCTCGGTATGGCGATAGGTCTTGCGCGCGCCGCCGATCGCTGCCCCGGCCAGGGTTTTCATCGGTCCCGGTGAAATGGCATTCACCCGGATCGCCTGTGGCCCAAGGTCATTGGCCAGGTAGCGCATCGACGCCTCAAGGGCCGCCTTGGCCACACCCATCACGTTATAAAACGGTGTCACCCGGTTGGAGCCGCCATAGGTCAGCGTCACCAGCGACCCGCCCTGTGGCATCAGTTCGGCGGCGCGGCGCGACACGTCGATGAAGCTGAAGCAGGAAATATCCAGCGAATGCTTGAAGTTACCGCGCGAGGTGTTGATAAAGCGCCCGCTCAGTTCCGACTTGTCGGAGAAGGCGATGGCGTGGATCAGGAAATCCATCGTGCCCCAGCGCTCGCCGATCCGGGCAAAGGCGGAGTCGAGGCTGGCGTCGTCGGCGACATCGACATCCAGCAGAAAATCGGACCCGACGGAAGCCGCCAGCGGCTCCACCCGTTTGCCGAAGGCCTCGCCCTGATACGAGAACGCCAGTTCTGCCCCCTCGGCGTGCAGTGCCGAGGCGATGCCCCAGGCGATCGAGCGCTCGTTGGCCACGCCCATGACCAGTCCGCGCTTGCCCTTCATCAGTCCGGCCATACGCCTACCCCTGCATCTTGCTGAAAGCGAGGGTGGCGTTGGTGCCGCCAAACCCGAAGCTGTTGGACAGGACCGAGTCAAGCACCACGTTCTCGCGCAACTCGGTCACGATCTCATGGGGCCTCAGCGCCGGGTCCAGTTCGGTCACGTTTATCGACGGGGCGATAAAACCCTTTTCCATCATGATCAGCGAATAGATCGCCTCATGCACCCCGGTCGCGCCCAGGCTGTGGCCGGTAAGCGACTTGGTCGAGGCAATCGGCGGCACGTTGTCTTCGCCAAAGACGCGGCGGATGGCCTGCACCTCGGTCACATCGCCTGCAGGCGTCGAGGTGCCGTGGGCGTTGATATAGCTGATTTTCCGGCCCTTGGGCAGGGTCTCTACTGCCAGCCGCATCGAGCGCTCGCCGCCCTCGCCAGAGGGCGCAACCATGTCGTGGCCGTCGGAGGTGGCACCATAGCCGGTCAGTTCGGCATAGATCTTCGCGCCACGGGCCTTGGCGTGCTCATATTCTTCCATCACCAGCACCCCGCCACCGCCGGCGATGACAAAGCCGTCGCGGGTGGCGTCAAAGGGGCGAGAGGCGGTTTCCGGCGCGTCGTTGTATTTCGACGACATGGCCCCCATCGCATCGAAGAGGCAAGACAGCGTCCAGTCCAGTTCCTCGCCGCCACCGGCAAATATAATATCCTGTTTACCCATCTGGATCAGCTCGGCGGCGTTGCCGATGCAATGGGCCGAGGTGGAACAGGCCGAGGTGATCGAATAATTCACACCCTTGATCTTGAACGGCGTCGCAAGGCAGGCTGAATTGGTCGATGACATGCAGCGCGTCACCATGAACGGACCCATCCGCTTGGGCGCGCCCTTTTCGATGACGATCTTGTGCGCCTGAAAGAAATTCGAGGTCGAAGGCCCGCCCGAGCCGGTGATCAGCCCGGTACGCGGGTTCGAGACATCACCCGCTTCCAGCCCGCTGTCGGCGATTGCCTGCTGCATCGCCAGAAAGTTATAGGCGGCACCCGGCCCCATGAAGCGCAGGTCACGCTTGTCGATATGGTCCTCAAGTGTGATCTGCGGCATGCCGTGGATCTGGCTGCGAAAGCCCAGTTCTGCATATTCGGGGGCAGCAACGATGCCCGAGCGACCGGCGCGCAGGCTGGCCTCGACCTCGGCGGCGGAATTGCCGATGGGCGAAATGACACCGATACCGGTGATGACGACGCGGCGCATGCGGCCTCCTTTTTTCTTTCTCGCGATTTGTAGGCCATGCGCAAGGGAGGGTGCAAGGGGGCGCGCAGGGCTTGCGCACAGGATACTCTTTACCGCGACAATCACGGGATCCTTCGGGGTGGATCGAACCCGCTTCGGATAGATGAGCCCAGTCCGGCGAGGATACAGGCGTCAAGTTTCCGGGAAATGGTCGCGTGCGCTCAGTTTTCTGAAAGGGCGACCTTCATGTCCTTGACAAGATAAATGGTCTCGCCGTCGGCTTCGACACGGCCATCGGCCACACCCATTGTCAGGCGACGGGTCTGAACGGCCTTGGTGAAATCGACGAAATACCGCAAAAGCTTGCGCTCGGGCCGGACCATGCCGGTCAGCTTGACCTCACCAACTCCCAGCGCATAACCGCGCCCCTGCCAGCCGCGCCAGCCCAGGTTGAACCCGGTCAACTGCCATAGCCCGTCAAGGCCCAGACAGCCGGGCATGATGGGATTTCCCGGAAAGTGGCACTCAAAGAACCACAGGTCCGGTGTGATGTCGAACTCGGCGACGACGTGCCCTTTGCCATGCTCGCCGCCATCGGCCGAGATATCGGTAATGCGGTCCATCATCAGCATCGGCGGCGCAGGCAGTTGGGCATTGCCGGGGCCGAACAACTCGCCTCGGGCGCAGGCAAGAAGTGCTGCCTTGTCGAACTGCTTGGGGAATTGCGCCATATGATGTTGTCCTCCTGATCGGGGCTTTTTCTTCCTCTATCATCTGCGCTTTGCGGCTGACAAGCCGGGCTGCGCTGCGAAGATATCGCGGCGGGGCAGGTGGAAACATGATTCGGAAATGTCACAGAATGCGGGCATTGGTGCCGGGGGCATTGAAACATTGATCATTCAGGCTTTATATTCTTCGCATGAGCAACGATTTCGCCATCCAGACCGAAAAAGCCCTTGATCACGCCGGCCATTGGCTGGCCGGGGCCGGTTTGCGCCCGACCCGTCAGCGCCTGGCGCTGGCGGCGTTGCTGGTGGGCGACGGACGCGACCGCCATGTCACCGCCGAGGGGCTTTATGGCGCGGTAATCGACAGTGGCGAGAAAGTTTCGCTTGCGACGGTCTACAACACCCTGCGCGCATTTTGCGCGGCAGGGCTGCTCAACGAGATTACCGTTGATGCGACGCGCAGTTATTTTGATACCCGCACCGATGATCACCCGCATTTTTTCCTGGAAGAACAGCAGAAACTGACGGATGCGCCTGCAGACGAGCTGGAGATCACACGCCTGCCGTGCACGCCTGAAGGGTTTGATGTGGCGCGGGTCGATGTCGTGATCCGGCTGCGGCGCAAGACCTGAGGCGCGCGCGGCGTGGTACATTCCTAGATGCTTTCCTATCAGCACGGCTATCACGCGGGCAATCTGGCGGATGTCCATAAACACGCGCTGCTGGCGGTAATGCTGGACTATCTGACGCGCAAACCCAAGCCGCTGTTCTACCTCGAAACCCATGCCGGGCGCGGACTTTATGACCTGAACAGCTCCGAAGCGCGCAAGACCGGCGAAGCCGCGCAAGGGATCGGGCGGGCAGAGGGCTGGTTTGCCACTGACCATCCCTATATGCGGATTCTGGCTTCGGTGCGTCGTGAGCATGGCGCGGCCGCCTATCCAGGCTCGCCCATGATCGCGGCCCATGGCTTGCGCGATATTGACACGCTCCATCTGGCCGAACGCCACCCCGCCGAGTTTGCCGCGCTTGAACAGGTGATGCGCCCCCATCGCGCGCAGGTCTATCACCGCGACGGGTTCGAACTGGCCCAGGCGCTGACCCCGCCCGAACCCCGGCGCGGGCTGATGCTGATTGACCCAAGCTACGAGATCGCCTCGGATTATGCCGAGATGCCCCGGTTCATCGGCCAGATCGCACGCAAATGGAACGTCGGCGTGATTGCGTTGTGGTACCCCATTCTAAGCGATGCCCGTCACCTGCCCATGCTTGCCGCTCTCGACAACGCTCACCCGCAGGCCCTGCGCCACGAACTGCGTTTTCCGCCAGTACGCGGGGGGCACCGGATGGTCGGTTCAGGTCTTTTCACCATAAATCCGCCCTTCGGCCTCGCCGACGAGGCCGCGCGCCTGACCGCCTCCTTCGAACCGCTTTCGCATCCGGAATAGTGAAAACAGTGGGGGCTCTGCCCCCATCTCCCTTCGGTCGACGCCCCCTTCGTCTGGTGTCAGCACGTGGCCGGATCGGGCTTGGCGTTGCGGCCCGGCACAGATTTCGATACATCCCCACCAACCCTATCGGCAGGACCTGTTCCCATGACCGCCACCACACCCGGCCCGCGTAAACTTTTCATCAAGACCTATGGCTGTCAGATGAATGTCTATGACAGTGAGCGTATGGCCGAGGCCATGGGCGCATCGGGCTATGTGACGACGGACCGGCCGGAAGAGGCCGACATGATCCTGCTCAACACCTGCCATATCCGCGAGAAGGCGGCCGAGAAGGTCTATTCGGAACTGGGCCGCCTGAAACCGCTCAAGGAAGCCAATCCGGAACTGAAGATCGGCATTGCCGGCTGTGTGGCGCAGGCCGAAGGCGCAGAGATCATGCGCCGGGCGCCGGTTGTGGATCTGGTCGTCGGGCCGCAGACCTATCACCGGCTGCCTGCGATGGAAGCCGCCGTGCGGAAGGGCGCGCGCCCGGTCGACACCGATTTCCCCCAGGAAGACAAGTTCGAACATTTGCCGCCTGGCTCGCGTGCGCGTCGTGCGCCGGCGGCTTTTCTGACGGTGCAGGAGGGGTGCGACAAGTTCTGCGCCTTTTGTGTCGTGCCCTACACAAGGGGCGCCGAGGTCAGCCGCCCGGTCGCGCGGCTTCTAGCTGAGGCGCGCGATCTGGTCGAGCGCGGGGTGCGTGAGATCACGCTGCTGGGGCAGAACGTCAACGCCTATCACGGCGCGGGCCCCGACGGCGACTGGACGCTGGCGCGGCTGATCCGCGCGCTGGCCGAGATCGACGGCTTGGCGCGCATTCGCTACACCACCTCGCATCCCAACGACATGAGCGATGACCTGATCGCCGTGCATGGTGACGAACCGAAGCTGATGCCCTATCTGCATCTGCCGGTGCAATCAGGATCGGACCGTATTCTGAAGGCGATGAACCGCAAGCACCGTGCGGAAGATTATCTGCGTCTGATCGAGCGATTGCGCGCCGCGCGGCCCGATCTGTTGCTGTCGGGCGATTTCATCGTCGGTTTCCCGGGAGAGACCGAGGGTGATTTTGACGCGACAATGGATCTGGTGCGTGCGGTGGGCTACGGGCAGGCGTATTCGTTCAAGTACTCTGCCCGTCCAGGCACACCTGCGGCTGAGCGCCCGGGTGTGCCCGAGGTGGTGATGGATGACCGGCTTCAGCGTTTGCAGGCGTTGTTGACCGCCCAGCAGCGCGCTCAACAGGAGGCCATGGTCGGGCGTGAGGTCGGGGTTCTGTTTGAAAAGCCAGGACGCATGGAAGGTCAGTTTGTCGGCAAGTCTGACCATCTGCACGCGGTTCACGTCACTGATCCGCAAGCGCGGATCGGGGAGGTGATGCAGGTCAGAATCACCCAAAGCGGGCCGAACTCGCTGGGCGGGATTCTGCTCTGACGGATTGGCCTGATTGGCTACACGGCCACGCTCTGGACTGCGTAGCGGACAGAATCACTGGAACGGACACCTATTTGCGCCAGTTAGACGGGAATCACTCTTCCAAAGCGTCGTAGATTTGCTAGTGTTTCCCTGTCGCTAGGGGCCACTTTCTGGCCGGATCCGTTTTCTGCAGCGAGGTCCGCATCTGCCGCAAGGCTTGGCCCGCGCCTCTGGGGGTAAACTATAAAAAGGACGATGGCTGTGGTTAAATTTATTTCCAAAGCTGTTCGGATGCTTGCCGGTGCCGCTGCCACGGCGCTTCTGGTGGTCAGCTTGTTGCCCACCGATGCATCCGCGCAGCGGCAACGCACGATTGTGGGCGAGCGTTATGTGCCGACGATCTGGATTGATCCCGACGGATGTGAGCACTGGGTAATCGACAACGGGGTCGAGGGGTATATGACCCCCAACCGCACCCGCGACGGTCGCCCTGTCTGTCACCGAACCAATGCCTGCCTGGTGGAAAGCGCAGATACGCTGTTCGCCACCGGCAGCCACCGTCTGCGCGCCGGTGCCGAGGAGCGGCTGGCGCATTTCTTCCGCACCAACGGTTCGACGGCCTTCGTGATCTACGGCCACACCGACCCGCGCGGCGGTTTCGAATACAACATGCGCCTGTCTGAAAACCGGGCGCGGACGGTGGCCAATGTCGCCATTCGCAGCGGTGGTTCGGTTTCGGCGGTACGCGGTTTCGGCCCGATGCATCCGGTGGCGTCGAACAACACTGCCGCCGGGATGGCGCAGAACCGGCGTGTTGAAATTCTGTGTGTCCGCTGAGACCGGGGGAAAGCCAATGAATTCCATAAAAATCTTCGTGCTCTGCGCGGCTGTGCTGACGTTGGCGGCCTGTGCTGAAGGACCAGACGGTCGCTTTCTGGAGATCAACCCCGAGGACAATACCTCGGATCGGCATGCGGGAACGCCGAACCATCTGTCGAATGTCCGTGATGCGGGCATCTGGGTTGATCCGCATGGCTGCGACCACTGGATCATCGACGAAGGGGTCGAGGGCTTCATGTCGGCCCGTCTGGACCCCTATGGCAACCCCGTCTGCTCGGGCATCGCGCCGCCCACAGTGGCGGTAGGCCGCTATCGCCGCGGCACCTGATCCCGCGCAACCCCATGAGGCTTGGCGGCGGCCTGGCAGGTCGCCGCCTGGCATTTGAGGCAGACCCTTTGCGTGAGCTGACAACATGTCGCATTTCTGCATCGGAATTGCACAAGATATGGCTCATCTTGAGAAGCCACAGCCGAATCCCCATATCCATTCTTGCCAGCGGCCCTCTCTGTTGGCAGCATGAAGCAGAGCCATCGATTCCGGCTCATGAACAGGCGACCCTCTGGCTTAGGAGTCCTTATTGGGCATCAGCGCGCTGACCTCCCCGCTCACCCCCGGCGATCCGCTGCAAACGCAACTCGAATTCGCCGATAATCGTATTCTGATCGACCTGTGCGGCGAATATGACCGCAATCTTGCACGGCTTGAGCATGAGCTTGGCGTGCAGATCATCCGGCGGGGCAACCAGTTGCATATCATGGGCGAAGCTGCCTTGCGCGCCCGCGCCGCCGAGACGCTGGAGGCGCTTTATACGCGCCTGGCCGAGGGCAAGCCGCTGGATTCGGGCGATATCGATGGCGCGATCCGCAGGGGTGGCGACCTGCAGGCCGGGGAAAAGCAACTTGAGATGTTTCGCACCGGCCAGATCGAGATCCGAACCCGCAAGAAGCATGTCATTCCGCGCACCAAAGCGCAGCAGGACTACACCCGTGCGCTGTTCGAGGACACGCTGAATTTCGGCATTGGCCCGGCGGGCACCGGCAAGACCTATATCGCCGTGGCGGTGGCCGTGCATATGTTCGCCGAAGGCCATGTGGACCGCATTATCCTGTCGCGCCCGGCGGTTGAAGCGGGTGAACGGCTGGGCTTTCTGCCCGGTGACATGAAGGAGAAGGTCGACCCCTACATGCAGCCGCTTTATGACGCGCTGAATGATTTTCTGCCCGCCAAGCAGTTGCAAAAGCTGATGGAAGAGCGGCGGATCGAGATTGCGCCGCTGGCTTTCATGCGCGGCCGCACACTGTCCAATGCCTTCGTGGTGCTCGATGAGGCGCAAAACGCCACCGAGATGCAGATGAAGATGTTTCTGACGCGTCTGGGTGAGGGCTCGCGCATGGCGATCACGGGAGATCGCAGCCAGGTGGACCTGCCACGCGGCATGACCAGCGGGTTGACAGCAGCCGAGCGTATTCTGGACGGGGTGAAGGGGATAAGCTTTTCCTATTTCACCTCTGCCGATGTGGTGCGTCACCCACTGGTGGCGCGGATCATTCAGGCCTATGAGCGCGACGAGCAGTCGTGAGTAGTCCGCATGCCCGTTGAACTGAATGTCGAGGATACGCGCTGGGGCGATCTGGCGCCACTGGTCAGGCGCGCGACCGAGGCTTCCTTGCGGCAACTTGGCCTTGATGCGGCGCTTTTTGAGGTCAGTGTTCTTGCCTGCGATGATGCCCGTATCCGCGCCCTGAACACGCAGTTTCGCGGCAAGGACGCGGCAACCAACGTGCTGTCATGGCCCACGTGGGATCTGACCGCCGATGCGCCGGGTGCTTTGCCCGACCCGGCTGTGCCCGGCACGCCACAAGACCCCGAGCCGCTGGGCGATCTGGCGCTGGCCTATGAGACCTGCCAGCGCGAGGCCGCCGAGCAGGGCAAGGCGCTGGAGGATCATGTCACCCATCTGATCGTTCATTCACTGTTACATCTGCTGGGTTATGACCATGAGCGTGATGCAGATGCGCTGCTGATGGAAGAAACCGAAACAAAGATACTTGCAACGATGGGCATCGGTGACCCATATGCTACCCTTGAGGGCCCGCCGGTCGAACGTGAAGGCGGAACGATACCCGGACAAAACGATATCGGAAAGGACTGATGAACGATTCCCTATCCGGCTCTGAGGTGGCGCGAAGCGCGCCGGACGAGCCTGACCCATCGTCAGACAGTAACGGCCAGCGCGGCCTGATCGGTCGATTGATCTATGCGCTGGCTTCCCCGGAAACTCAGGCAGAGAAGGACGTGGCGTGGAACGCCAGCATGCGGCAGGTTCTGCCCGGGTTGTCCAACCTCCGCCGGTTGCGGGTGGCAGATGTCTCTATCCCCAAAGCCGAAATCGTGGCCGTCCCGGTCGAGATTTCCCGCGATGAGCTGATTGCGGTTTTGCGCGACAGCGGTTTTTCGCGCCTCCCGGTCTATAACGAAACCCTCGATAAACCGCTTGGCCTGCTGCTGCTCAAGGATCTGGTTCTGCGCCACGGCTTTGACATGACGCCGGGCACGATTGATCTGGCGCCGCTGCTGCGCCCCATCCTCTTTGTGCCCCCCTCGATGCCGCTGGTGGTGCTGCTACAGAAAATGCAGACAGAGCGCACGCATATGGCGCTGGTGATCGATGAATACGGCGGTGTCGACGGGCTGGTGACGATCGAGGATTTGCTTGAACAGGTGGTCGGCGAGATCGAGGATGAGCACGACACCGATGACGAGGGCCTCTGGATCGAAGAACGGCCCGATGTCTGGCTGGTGCAGGCGCGTGCGCAGCTTGAGGATGTGGAGAAGCTTCTCAATCAGGACCTGACCGATGGCGTGACCGACGAGGATGTCGATACGCTGGGGGGGCTGGTCTTTGTGCTGCTGGGCCGGGTGCCGGTGCGCGGCGAGGTGATCCCGCATCCCGCCGGTATCGAGATCGAGGTGCTGGAGGCCGATCCGCGCCGCGTGAAGCGGCTGCGGCTGCGCCGCTCCGTCGAGATCGCCGCCGCGGCAGCCGAAAGCTAAGGCATGGTGCGGGTGCGGCAGCGATCACTCGCGTTCCTGCGCGCACCCGCCCTGCATGCGGCGCTGGCCGGATTTGTCAGCGCGCTGGGGCAGGCCCCCTGGGGTCTTTGGCCGCTGACCCTCGTGGCGCTGGCGGTGGTGATGCTGGTCGTGGCCCGGGCGCCAGGCCCGAGCGCGGGTTTCTGGTGCGGATGGGCCGCGGGAGCAGCAGGGTTCGGCCTGGCCATGGTCTGGATCATCGAGCCGTTCTTTGTCGAACCCGATCGCCACGCCTGGATGGCCCCGTTTGCATTGATCCTGATGGCGGGCGGACTGGCGCTGTTCTGGGGGCTGGCGGCGGCCTTCGCCGTCTGGGCGGTGCGCGCGATGGTGGCGCGGCTGTGGCTTTTCGCGCTTGGCATGCTGGCGATGGAGGCGTTGCGAGGTCATATTTTCACCGGATTGCCCTGGGCTATGCTGGGCCATATCTGGATCGACACGCCACTTGCGCAGCTTGCCGCGCTGTCGGGGGCGCTCGGCCTGAGCGCGCTGGCGCTGGGCCTCTCGGCGGGGGTGGCCACGCTCTGGCTTCGGCTGCGGCGGGGGCAGCAGGTGCGGGCGGTGCTGGTCGGGCTGGTTATGCTGGCGGTGGCAGGCGGCGGCTGGTTCTGGGGCCATGCGCGCCTTGAAGCACCCGGCCCCGAGGATCGTGCGCTTCGGCTGCGGCTGGTGCAGCCCAACGCGCCACAGGCTTTGAAATGGGATCGCCATTTCGCCGAGATGTTCTATTACCGGCATCTCGATCTCACCGCTGCCGCGTCCGCCGACGGGCGTGCGCCTGATGTGGTGATCTGGTCGGAAACCTCGGTTCCCTTCTTTCTGGACAACCCCATGGACGGGCTGCGGCTGGCTTCGGAGGCCGCAGGCGGCGCGGCGTTGATCCTGGGTATCCAGCGGCGCGAAGCGGGGCCGGGCGGGGGAGTGCAGTATTTCAACAGCATGGCTGTGCTGGATGCGGCTGGCGACCTCGAAGCGGTTTACGACAAGCATCATCTGGTGCCCTTCGGTGAATATGTCCCCGTTCTGGGCCCGTTGGCAGAATGGCTGGGGCTGGACTGGGTTTCGGGCTTTGCGGCGCAGGCGCTTGCCGGCTACACAGCCGGCCCCGGACCGCGCTTGCTGGATCTGGGGGAGCGGGGCCGCGTCTTGCCGCTGATCTGCTATGAAGCGATCTTTCCGCGCCACCTGCGCACGGCCCAGCGGCCAGACTGGATCTTGCAGATCACCAATGATGCGTGGTTCGGCGAATGGATCGGCCCGTTCCAGCATCTGGCGCAGACACGGCTACGGGCGATCGAACAAGGGCTGCCAGTGGTGCGTGCGGCCAATACCGGCGTGTCGGCGGTGATCGATGCGCGCGGGCAGATTGCGCAGGCGCTTGGCCTTAACGAGATGGGCCATGTCGATGCCGACCTGCCCGGCGTGCTGGAACCGACGATTTATTCACGTTTCTCTGACACTCTGTGGCATCTGCTGTTACTTGCGGGGGTTCTGGCGGCGCTTGTGCGTGGATTGCGTGAAAACCGATTGACGCGCCGTGCTCAAAGGGCTAGCCGCATCTGATCCGTCACAACGGCTTCCTGGCGTGACGGCTAATTGCAATGGAGCACTCTCAACATGACTCGGCAGAATTACGTATTCACTTCGGAATCCGTTTCCGAAGGACACCCTGACAAGGTCTGTGACCGGATTTCCGACGCCGTTCTGGACTATCTTCTGGCCGAGGACCCCAGCGCGCGCGTCGCCTGCGAAACCTTCGCCACAACCGGGCTGGTCGTGATCGGCGGCGAAATTGGCCTGCCGGCGCGTGATGGCCGGCCGGGCGGCGAGCGGCTGAAGGACGTGATGGGGCGCATTCCCCAGATCGCGCGCGACTGCATCCGCGATATCGGCTACGAGCAGGAAAAGTTTCATTGGAACACCTGCCATGTGCTGAACTTCCTGCACGAACAATCGGTCGATATCGCACAGGGTGTCGAACGTGAAGGTGCAGGGGATCAGGGGATCATGTTCGGCTATGCCGTCGACGAGACGCCCGAACTGATGCCGGCCCCGATCCTGTACTCGCACGCGATCCTGCGGCGGTTGGCCGAGGCGCGCAAATCGGGCGAATTGCCGATGCTGGGGCCGGATGCCAAGAGCCAGCTGACGATCCGCTACGCCGATGGCAAACCGGTCGAGGTGATGCAACTGGTGGTGTCGCATCAGCATCTGGACCCGACGCTGAGCAGCGCTGACGTGCAGGCGATCGTGCGGCCCTATATCGAGGAGGTTCTGCCCGAGGGCTGGATCAACGGTGGCACCGAATGGCATATCAACCCGACCGGCAAGTTCCTGATCGGCGGGCCGGATGGTGATGCGGGCCTGACCGGTCGCAAAATCATCGTCGATACCTATGGCGGTGCCGCGCCGCATGGCGGTGGGGCGTTTTCTGGCAAGGATCCGACGAAGGTTGACCGCTCGGCCGCCTATGCCGCGCGCTATCTGGCCAAGAACGTTGTGGCCGCCGGGCTTGCGAAGCGCTGCACCTTGCAGATTTCCTACGCCATCGGCGTTGCGCGGCCGCTGTCGATCTATGTCGATACGCATGGAACCGGCATTGTGCCCGACAGCGAGATCGAGAAAGCCGTGGCGCAGGCGATGGACCTTACGCCACGCGGCATTCGCGAGCATCTGGGGCTGGACCGCCCGATCTATGCCCGCACTGCCGCTTACGGTCATTTCGGCCGTGCTCCGGAAGCGGATGGCGGATTCAGCTGGGAACGAACTGATCTGGCCGAGGTACTGAAAAAGGCGCTCTGATACCGTTCCGCACGCGTACGCGCCGCCTCGGGGGCATCGAGCCCCCTCGGCGGCGTTGCCACGGACGGCTGCGACTCGCCGTTTGCAGGCGCAGGGTTCGGGCGCGGGGCTTGTGCGGTGCCAGCGGTTTCCCGTAACCCGCCAGTATCGCTTGCAATGCATTCTGGATGACGATGACCAATTCTTCCTTCCCGCCACCCGCCAAGCGTAATTTCTATGGACGGGTGCATGGCAAGACCCTGCGTCCGAGCCAGAAGCTCTATCTGGCCGAGGATCTGGATGCCGTGCGGCTGCATGGTGTCTCGCGGGCGGAGAACCCGGAGCGTACGGCGCTTGATCTGTCGGCGGCGCTGCCCGGCGATGGCCCCTTGTGGCTGGAGATCGGTTTTGGCGGCGGCGAGCATATGGTGCATATGGCGCAGCGTTATCCGGAGGTTCGGCTGATCGGCTGCGAGCCTTTCGTCAACGGCATAGCGATGGCGCTGGGCCGGATGCGCGCGGTGTCGCTTACCAATCTGCGCCTGCATCCCGGCGACGTCCGTGATCTTTTCGATGTCTTGCCGGCAGGCTGTCTGGAGCGCGTGTTCCTCAACTACCCCGATCCCTGGCCCAAGGCGCGCCACCATCGCCGCCGTTTCGTCACACCCGAACATTTGCTGCCTTTGGCGCGATGCTGTGCGCCCGGCGCGGAATTCAGGGTAGCAACCGACATTCCCGATTATGTCCGGCAAACGCTGGAAGAAGTTCCCAAGGCGGGGTTCGCGTTGCTTTCGCAAGGGGGTGAGCCCTGGGCTGACTGGATCTCGACGCGCTATGAGCAAAAGGCGCTGCGCGAGGGCAGGGTGCCGCATTATCTGACGTTCACGCGACAGGGATGAGGCCGGAGATCCGGCGCAGCATCACCGAGAGCGCATCTGCTGAACGGGGTGCAGGTCTGGCCTGTCCGCCGGGGCGCATCGAATCTTTTCTGGTAATCTGGAGCGGGTAGCGGGAATCGAACCCGCGCGTTCAGCTTGGGAAGCTGACAGGCTACCATTACATCATACCCGCCTGTGCGCGCGGTCTAGCCCCGGTGCGGTGCAGCGTCAAGAGGCTGCGATCCGCGCGCATTGACGAAATCCTCAGAACGGGATTTCGTCATCCATGTCCGATGGTCCGCCAAATCCGCCACCTTGCGAGCCGCCTTGCGATCCGCCGCGTGCACCGCCCCCCCCGTAGCCGCCACCCGAGGAATCGCTGCCATAACCACCTCCGGCGCCGCCCTCGCCGCCGCGCCCGTCAAGAAGCGTCAGGTTGCCGCTGAAGGGCCGCAGGACAACTTCGGTCGAATAGCGGTCGGCACCGCTTTGATCCTGCCATTTGCGGGTTTCAAGCTGGCCCTCGATGTAGACTTTCGAACCTTTGCGCAGATATTGCTCGGCGATCCGACCCAGAGGCTCGGAGAAGATGGCGACCGAGTGCCATTCGGTGCGCTCACGCCGCTCGCCCGAGGCCTTGTCGCGCCAGGTTTCCGAAGTGGCGATACGCAGGTTAACCACCTTGCCGCCGTTAGGAAAGCTGCGCACCTCGGGATCGCGGCCGAGATTGCCGATGAGGATGACCTTGTTGACCGAGCCTGCCATGCGCTGTTTCCTTTTCCCGAGCGTTCCGAATCTGACTGCCCTTCTGCCTACACCACGCGATCAGGCTTGAAAATTGGTTAAAGGCGGTTGGCGCGGATCGGAACGCAAGCGGGGGCGCTTGTGCTTGGCCCGGCTGGTGTTTGGGGGTATAGTCCGGCTACCGTGCAGGCGATCGGCGGGAAGGCAGCGGAAGGCACAAGCGAATGATCCGGAAGGGCGGAGCAATCGGAGCGCTGGCGATCGCGGCGCTGGTCGCAGGCGAAGCGGGGGCCAGTGGGCTTCGGCTGGGCAGCGGCAGTGGCGGGTCGCGCCAGGACGTGATGCGCAACCAGACCCGGCTGATCGATTCCCGGCTTTCCACGCAATACTCGGCATCGACCCGGCATTTGCCACCCTCGGCGCGCAGTGATACCGCCATTCCCGCGTATGGCGGAACCTATCGTGGCCCGTTCCTGGACCTTGCCCGCGCTGCAGCGCGCCGCCACAATGTGCCGGAAGAGCTGTTTCTGCGACTGGTGCATCAGGAAAGCCGCTGGAACCCTGCAGCGGTGTCGCATGCCGGGGCGCGCGGGCTGGCACAACTCATGCCCGATACGGCGCTTCTGCTGGGCGTCAATGCCGATGATCCACGCCAGAACCTGGATGGCGGCGCTCGGTATCTGCGAATGATGTATGAGCGGTTTGGTGACTGGCGCTTGGCGCTTGCGGCCTACAACGCCGGGCCTGAGGCCGTGCAACGCCACAACGGCATCCCTCCTTTCCGCGAGACCACCGATTACGTGCGTATCGTGCTGGGGTCTGGCTGAGGGCAAAATGGGGCTTCGGCGCTGTCTGGCCTGCGGCAATTCACCCCGAGGATACTTCCGCACAGAGAATGAGTCGCGTCCGGCCCTTACAAGCGTGGAACGACGGGGCCCTGGAGGGGTTTCTTGCGAAAGGCCGAGGGTGTCATTCCGGCGGTTTTCTGAAAGGCGCGGGTGAAATAGCCAGCCGAGTTGTAGCCCAGATGCCGTGCAATCTCGTTGATCGGCATGCGGGTCTCGGTCAGCAACCGGCGGGCCTCGAACAAGGTGCGGTCTTCGAGCAGCATATGCGCGCTACGCCCACATGTGGCGCGGCAGGCGCGGGTAAGATGCGTGGCGGTGACACCCAGCGCACCGGCATATTCACTGACCGAAAGGTTGGAGCGGAAGTCACGCTCAAGCAGCGCCGCGTATCTTGCCACCAACCGTTGCGCGGCGATCGGGCGACCGGGGAGGATATCGGTGTTGGTTTCGCGCTCGATCTGTCGGTCCAGCCAGACGCTCAGAAGGCCAAGGTGATGCCGGGCCGCGCGTGCAGCGCTGGCGCGGGTGCTCTCAAGCTCGCGCTGGATGTTTTCGAGGATCGCGACCAGTTCCTTTTGCGAAACCGGATCGCGCGGGCGCAGGAACTGTGGCGTGGCGGGAAGGTCCAGGTCGTGCTTGCGCCCGAAAAACACCGCAGTGCCCTGCACCCGCGGCGCGATCTCGAAGCCATGCATGACGCCGGGCGGGATGAAGATGGCGTTATGCGGCCCGTAGCCGCGCGTTGTGCCCGCCACGGTGATCCGGCCCTGACCCTGCGTGAACCACAAAAGCACCGGCTCTCGCAGGGAACGCATCGCCTCGACGCGCCAGCGGCCACCGGCGGCAAGCCGGGCGATGGGGGTAAGGCGCAGGGCCGAGGGGGCGTCGGGGATGATTGTCATGGCGGACCTTCTGGCGGGCGATTATGGCCAGCCTAAGGAACCAATCGCGGCAAACCCAAGACATTTTCCCACTTTTGCGCCACAAAACCCCGCATCGTGCCGGGGCGTTGCAGAAAGGTTACGCAGGTTTTTCAGGGAATATCGTGCCTTTGCCAGGCTTTCATCCGGTTGCGAAACCAGCTGCGTTGGCGCTTGGCGTATTGACGGGTGGCAAGTGTTGCGTCGGCCTCGGCCTTCGCCAACGATATCTGGCCCCGCAGATAGGCAATCAGCTCGGACGCGCCGATGGCGCGGGTCCAGAGCGGGGCCGAAGGCTGGCCGGCATCGGGGGGCCAGTAGGGCAGGGCGGCGCGAGCCTCCTCCAGGGCGCCCTCGCGAATCATCGCCGCGAATCGGGCGCTGATTCGGTCGTTGAGCCAATCGCGGCCCGGCATCAGGAGCAGCGCGGTGGCCGCTTCGAGCGGCAGGAGCGGCGGGCCGGTTTCAGCCTGCCATGCCGCCAGCCCGCGCCCGGTCGCCTGAAGAACTTCCCAGGCGCGTTGCAGGCGGGCCGGGTTCTGGCGGTCGATGCGGGCGGCGGTTTGCGCGTCCAGCCCGGCCAGAAATGCTGCCGGCCCTCTGTCGCGCAACAGCGCATCGGCGCGGGCGCGGATATCGGGCGGAGTGGGGGGGATGGCGGCCAGCCCCTCGGTCAGTGCCGAGAGATAAAGCCCGGTGCCACCGACAATGACCGCGTCGGGGTAGCGTGCTAGAAGCGGTGCGACGTCGCGAAGCCAGTGACCCACGGAATAATCCGCCCCGCGCGGCACATGGCCATAAAGAAAATGCGGCACCTGTGCCAGATCGGCGGCCGGTGGCCGGGCGGTCAGAACCGACCAGCTTTCATGGACCTGCAAGGCGTCGGCATTGATGATCACCCGCCCCTGCGCGACCGCAATGCGCAGCGCCAGGGCGGATTTTCCACTGGCCGTCGGCCCGGCGATAAGCACCGGGCGCGCAGGATCAGGCAGGGTGAGGGACAAGTCGTGCATGAGAGGCGCCGAACCGCTTAACCGGAAAGAATTGTCGTTGAACCTGGCCCCCGTTTGCGACATTTTGCGCCCGAATGAAACCACTCCCATTTGGCTGCCCGTCTGCCCGGCTTTGCGCGGCCGCGTGGGCCGAGGCAAGGAAAGGCCCCCCAATGACCGATAACGCCCCTACAAGCTATCGCCGCGTGATGCTCAAGATCTCGGGCGAGGCCCTTATGGGCGATCAGGGATACGGTTTGCACCCGCCGACCGTTCAGCGCATCGCGCAAGAGGTGAAGTCGGTGCACGATATGGGTGTCGAGATCTGCATGGTGATCGGCGGCGGCAACATCTTTCGCGGACTGGCAGGCAGCGCGCAGGGGATGGAGCGCACCACCGCCGATTACATGGGCATGCTGGCGACCGTGATGAACGCGCTGGCCATGCAATCGGCGCTGGAAAGCCTGGGCGTGTTCACCCGCGTGATCAGTGCTATTCCGATGGATCAGGTCTGCGAGCCCTATATCCGCCGCCGCGCCGTGCGCCACCTTGAGAAAAAGCGCGTCTGCATCTTTGCGGCCGGCACCGGCAACCCCTATTTCACCACCGATACCGCCGCCACGCTGCGCGCCAATGAAATGGCCTGCGAGGCGATTTTCAAGGGCACCAAGGTGGATGGCGTCTATGACAAGGATCCCAAGAAACACGCCGATGCGAAACGCTATGACTGTGTCAGCTATGACGAGGTGCTGCAAAAGAACCTCGGCGTGATGGATGCGTCAGCGATCGCGCTGGCGCGCGACAACAATCTGCCGATCATTGTGTTCTCGCTTGACGAGCCGGGCGGGTTTCGCGGCATCCTGCGCGGTGAAGGAACTTATACGCGCGTGCAGGGATGAGGCCGATTCGTATAACGGTGGCATTCCGGCGAGGGCCGGTATAAACGTGTATCAAGCCTGTGTTGCGGCCTGTCCGGGCTAGCAGCCGACACGATAAACAAGACGAGAAGCACCACATGTCCGACGAAATCGAAATCGATACCGACGATCTGCAGCGCCGGATGGAAGGAGCGCTGACATCCCTGCGCACCGAGTTTTCCAGTTTGCGCACCGGTCGGGCCTCGGCCTCGATGCTGGAGCCGATCCAGGTGGAATCCTATGGCCAGATGACACCGATCAACCAGGTCGGCACCGTCAACGTGCCCGAGCCGCGCATGGTCACCATCAATGTCTGGGACAAGGCGATGGTCAGCAAGGTTGAGAAAGCGATCCGTGAAAGCGGGCTGGGGATCAACCCGCAGCTGAACGGCACCATCATCATGCTGCCGATCCCCGAACTGAACGAGGAACGCCGCCGCGAACTGACCAAGGTTGCCGCGGGCTACGCCGAACATGCCCGTGTCGCCATCCGCAACGTTCGCCGCGACGGTATGGACCAGCTCAAGAAGGCCAAGGCCGCAGGCATGGGCGAGGACGAGAACAAGCTCTGGTCCGAGGAAGTGCAGGAACTGACGAACAAGTATATCGCCCAGGTGGACAAGGCGCTGGAGGCCAAGCAGGAAGAGATCATGCAGGTCTGATCTGACCGCACCAGCTCATATTAGCCCCCTGTATCGTATTTCCGCCTACGGAGTTTTTATGTCTTCAATTGCTGCCTCAGCGCCCAAGCATGTCGCCATCATCATGGATGGAAATGGCCGATGGGCAACGCAGAAGGGCTGGCCGCGGCTGGTGGGGCATCGCAAGGGTGCCGAGCGGGTCAAGGCGATCGTGCGCGCCGCGCCCGATCTGGGGGTGAAATGGCTGACAATCTACGCCTTTTCGACCGAGAACTGGAAACGCTCCACCGAAGAGGTGATCGGCCTGATGGGGCTGTTTGCCCGTTACATCCAGCGCGAGGCCGAGGATATGTCCCGCGAAGGTGTGCGGATGCGGTTTATCGGTGACCGTTCAAGGCTGGATGTGAAGCTGCAGGATCTGATGCGCTGGATCGAAGAGCGCACAAGCGGAAACACCCATGTCAACCTGACCGTGGCAATCAATTATGGCGGGCGCAATGAGCTGACGCGCGCCGCACGCAAGCTGGTGACGCAGGCAATCGAGAGCGGGCAGGACCCGTCCACGATCGACGACGAGGCGGTTTCGCGTGCGCTTGATACCCATGACATTCCGGACCCTGATCTGGTGATCCGCACCTCGGGCGAGACGCGCGTGTCGAACTTCCTGCTCTGGCAGGCGGCTTATGCCGAATATGAGTTCACGCCCGTCCTGTGGCCGGATTTCACGCCCGAGGTGTTCACAGAAATCCTCGGCCGCTATGGCGCGCGTGAGCGTCGTTTCGGCGGTGTGGGGACATGAATGTTGCCCGTTTCGGCGATCTGAAGGCGCGGGTTCTCTCGGCGCTGGTGATGGTCGCTGTCGGTTTTGGTGCGCTTTGGGCGGGCGGGCATTATCTGGCCGCGCTGGCGGTGGTTCTTTCAGGGCTTCTGGGCTGGGAGCTTTATCGCATGGTCGTGCCCGATGCCCCGCAGGGCCGGGCCGAGGCGCATGGCGTGGTCGCTGCCATCGTGGTTGCAGTGTTTTCCTATACATGGGGTGGGTTGGTTTCGGTTGCCGGGCTGGTGTTGGCGGCGGCGCTCCTGGGCGCGCGTGTGCCGCGCGACGGGCGCATCTTCGGAGCCTACATGGCGTTGATCCTGCTGGCTGGCCACGGTTTCATCGTGCTCAGGGGCGAATACGGGCTGGCCTGGGTGCTGTGGCTGGTGCTGATCGTCATTGCCTCGGATGTGGCGGGGTACTTTGCTGGCCGGGTGATCGGCGGGCCGAAATTCTGGCCCCGGTTCAGCCCCAAGAAAACATGGTCTGGCACGGTGGCGGGCTGGATGCTGGCGGCCGTTGTGGGGTATGTGTTCATGGATATTCTGGGCACGGGGGCCTGGCTGATTGCCGTGTCCGCGCTCTTGGCCTTTGCCGGGCAGATGGGCGATATTGCTGAAAGTGCCATCAAGCGGCGTTATGGAATCAAGGACAGTTCCAACCTGATCCCCGGTCATGGCGGCGTGCTGGACCGGTTCGACGCGATGATTGCCGTCACGGCACTGGCGCTGCTGCTTGCGCAGTCCGGCATCCTGCGGGCGCTTGGCGGCGGGGAGGCTGGCTGATGCGCAGGGTTTCGGTTTTTGGTTCTACCGGGTCAGTGGGTGAAAGCACGCTGGACCTTCTGACACACCGCCCCGGCGTGAAGGTGGCGGTGCTGACCGGTGGGCGCAATGTTGCGCGGCTGGCCGAGCAGGCGCGCGCGCATGGCGCGGAACTGGCGGTGACAGCGTTCGAGGAATGTTACCGCGACCTGAAAGAGGCGCTGGCGGGCAGCGGGATCGAGGTGGCGGGCGGCCCCGGCGCGGTGGTTGAGGCAGCCTACCGACCCGCTGATTGGGTAATGTCGGCGATTGTCGGCGCTGCGGGGCTGGCGCCGGGTTTCGCGGCGCTGTCGCAGGGCAAGGTTCTGGCGCTGGCCAACAAGGAATCACTGGTTACCGCAGGCCCGCTCCTGCTTGCCGAGGCCCGCGCGCATGGCGCGACCGTCCTGCCGGTGGACAGCGAGCATTCGGCGGTGTTTCAGGCACTGACGGGCGAAGACATCGCCTCGGTCGAAAAGGTGATCCTGACGGCATCGGGCGGCGGGCTGCGCGACTGGCCGCTTGCCAGGCTGGCCGAAGCCTCGGTGGCTGACGCCGGGTCGCATCCCAACTGGTCGATGGGCCAGCGCATCACCATCGATTCGGCCAGCATGTTCAACAAGGCCATGGAAGTGATCGAAGCGCACGAGTTTTTCGGGCTGCGGCCTGATCAGATCGAGGTGCTGATCCATCCGCAATCGCTGGTCCATGCGCTGGTGGGGTTCACTGACGGGGCGCTGATGGCGCATCTGGGTGCGCCGGACATGCGCCATCCGATCGGCTATGCGCTCAACTGGCCGGATCGTGCCGATCTGCCGGTTGCCCGGCTGGATCTGGCGCAGGTGGGAAGGCTGGATTTCGCCGCCCCCGACATGCGCCGCTATCCGGCGCTTGAACTGGCGCGACAGGTGATGGCCACAGGCGGGGCGGCAGGTGCGGTGTTCAATGCCGCCAAGGAGGTCGCGCTGGACCGGTTCATTGCCGGTGATATCCGGTTTACGGAAATGGCCACCGTCGTTGAACAAACACTGGAAACCTTCGCCGCCAGTGCCGATATGGGCAAGGCGCCCGCCTCGCTGGCCGAGGTGCTTGAAACGGATACCGAGGCGCGTGGGCTGGCCGGGCAGATCGGTCGGACGCGCCACCGCGTCAATTCCGGCGCGGCTTGAGGAGCTAGTAAATGGATTTCATGGGCCTTGTCCCCGATTTCGGGAACCTGTTCTTTACCCTTGGCGCGTTTATTCTGGCGTTGTCGATCATCGTCGCGGTGCATGAATACGGGCATTACATCGTCGGGCGCTGGTCCGGCATCCATGCCGAGGTTTTCTCCATCGGGTTCGGCCCGGTCCTGTTCAGCAAGGTCGACCGGCACGGCACCCGCTGGCAGGTGGCGGCACTGCCGTTCGGTGGCTATGTCAAGTTCTTTGGCGATGCGAATGCAGCCTCGGCATCGGACGATGAAGCGATGGCGCAGATGAACGCGGCTGATCGCCGCCGGTCAATGCACGGTGCGCCCCTCTGGGCGCGGTCGGCCACGGTGGCGGCGGGGCCGGTGTTCAACTTTATTTTCTCGATCGCGGTTTTCGCGGCCTATGTCATGTTCAACGGCATCGCCGCCGACACCCCGAGGCTGGGCGCGGTTCATCCGCTGCCCGCCCCGGTGCAAGAGCTGCGCGAAGGCGACCTGATAACCGCTATCGACGGGCAACCCACGCCAAGTCTTCAGGAATTCTACCGCATTGCCAGCGAGGTTTCCGGCGCACCGGTGGTCGATTACACGGTCGAACGCGGGGGGCAAGTGCTGGCGCTTGAGGGTCCACATCCGATTCCGGCCCGTGCGGCGGGAATCACCCTTGGCTCGTCGGCGCGCGATGCAGGGATGCAGCCGGGCGATGTCATCCTGTCGGTCGAAGGTGAGCCGATCTGGGCGTTCGGGCAGCTTCCGGCGATCGTCAATGCCGCCGAGGGACAGGCGCTGCAACTGCGTATCTGGCGCGAAGGCGAAGAAATCGAGCTGACACTGGTGCCACGCCGGACCGATCTGCCTTTGCCCGATGGCGGGTTTGAAACGCGCTGGCTGATCGGGCTGCAAAGCGGCGCCTTTTTCGAGCATCCGACCCGCCAACCCTCGGTTGCCGAGATACTACCCTTTGCCGCCGGTGAAACCTGGAGCGTGATCACCCGCAGTCTGTCAGGGCTTTATCACATGGTTTCGGGTGCTATCAGCACCTGCAACCTGTCCGGCCCCATCGGGATTGCCACCACGTCAGGGGCGATGGCAGCCGATGGCATCTGGCCCTTCATCTGGTTCATCGCCGTACTTTCAACGGCGGTAGGGCTTCTGAACCTGTTTCCAATTCCTATCCTGGATGGCGGGCATCTGGTGTTTCACGCCTGGGAAGCGGTGACCGGCAAGCCCCCGAGTGAGCGCGCGCTCAACATTCTGATGACCATTGGCCTGATGCTGCTGGCCTCTTTGATGCTGTTTGCGCTGTTCAACGACCTTTTCTGCTGACATGGCCTTCGGGCCTTTGTGCACGGCTTTGCCCCGAGGCGGCCATAATCATGCCGCATTGACGGGTGATGAGCGGAAAGCGTCGATAAACCGGAGGCTTTGCCATGCATCTTGTCACACCCGCTGCACGCGGACTGCGCACCCTTCTTGAGCTGGGATCAGATCGGTTCTGGTTCGCTGGTGCGGTGATCATGGGGCTTTTCGTTGCAAGCTGGGTCGGCAATCTTGCACTGGAGCATCTGATCTTGCCCGTCCATCCCGAGGGTCTGGGCTACTGACCGGCGCCAGGCGTGGTTTCCCCGTCATTCAAGAACAGTAATCGGCCGGGCATTTGCCCGGTCTTCTTGACTCATAGGGCACATTGCAACGATGCACAGGCGCCGCATTCCGGGCTGCGATATCCCTTCGTATGACCTATTTGCCGCAATGCCGTGGATAACGCACGCACTGCTTTGACATTTATCGCCCTTGTCGATACTCAGGGAAAAACAAACAGCGGTAATAACGGGGCTAAGGAATGCGCGACTTCTGCTTGAGCAACATCGCGCGCAACTTCGCGGGGGCTGCCATGCCACTGCAACGTGTTGTGGCAATTTTTCTATTAATTACAGCGTTTTCCATCGGGTTGATGGGCGCGGCTGAGGCGCAGACCTATCGCTTCAACGCGGTCAGCGTGCAGGGAAACCAGCAGATCGATGATGCAACGATCATCGGATTCGCGAGAATCGCCCGCAACCGCAGCATGACCGCAGCCGAGTTGAACGCCGCGTATCAGCGCGTTGCAGGTACCGGGTTCTTCCGCTCGGTCGATTTCGTGCCCAGCGGCGCGCAACTGGTGATCCGGGTGCAGGAATATCCGATCATCAACCGCGTGAATTTTGAGGGCAATCGCCGTGTCAACAACGATGCGCTTCTTCCGGTGGTTCGATCGCGCTCAGGCGCCGTCTATTCGCCCGCTCAGGCCGAAGCCGATGCCAATGCAATTGCCGAGGTCTATGCCGCGCAGGGGCGGCTGGCCGCGCGTGTCACGCCGCGACTGATCGAGCGGCCGGGTGGACGCGTCGATCTTGCTTTCGAGATCGCCGAAGGCAGCATGGTCGAGATCCAGCGCATCAGCTTTGTCGGCAACCGCGATTTTTCGGAGCGTCGCCTGCGGAATGTCGTCGACACTGCTCAGGCAGGTCGGTTGAGCACACTGTTCCGGGTGGACAATTACAACGAGCAGCGCATCGCACGCGACCGTCAGATCCTGCAGGATTTCTACCTGTCGCGTGGTTATGCCGATGCGCAGGTGCTGTCGGCGGTGACGGAACTGACCCGTGAACGTGATGGCGCGTATGTCACCTTTACCATCCGCGAAGGCCAGCAATACCGCTTCGGCTCGGCAACCGCGCTTTCGGAAATCAGCGGGATCGACGCCGCGCCCTACCAGGCGGCAATCACTCTGCGCGCAGGTGCGCTTTTCTCACCCAATGCCATCGAAAACCAGATCCAGCAGCTTGAGCGTGTTGCCTATCAGTCAGGCGAACGTTTTGTGCGCGCCGAGCCGCGACTGACGCGCAACGAGCGACAGGGAACCATCGACGTGGTTTTCGCGCTGGTGCGTGCCGACCGCGTGTTCATTGAGCGCATCGACATTCAGGGCAATACCACCACGCAGGACAACGTGATCCGGCGTCAGTTCCACGTTGCCGAGGGCGATCCGTTCAACCCGCGTGAAATTCGCGAGGCGGCGGCGCGTATCCGTGAGCTTGGTTATTTCTCGGATGTGCAGGTTACTCCGCAACCCGGCGCAGCCGCCGACCAGGCAGTGGTCGATGTGCAGGTCGAGGAAACGACGACCGGCTCGCTGGGCTTTGGCGTCAGCTATGGTGCACGAGACGGGATTGGCGGCAACCTGACCTATAACGAGGCCAATTTCATGGGCCGCGGCCAGACCGTCACGGCCTCGCTCTCGACCTTGCGCTCGGCCCGCAGCCTTGATTTCTCGATCACCGAGCCTGCTTTGTTCGACCGCGATCTGGCGCTGGGCCTGCGCATGGGGCTCAGCTCTACCACGGCGACCGACGCTGCCAATTTCTCGACCAGGGTATTGCAGGTTTCGCCCTCGCTGTCTTTCCCGGTCAGCGACAACGGGCGGCTGTCGGTTCGCACCACGTTGATGCGCGATTCGGTCAATGTTGCTGATGTACCGACCCCGCCAGAACCCGATCCGATTTCGCCGCGACTGCGTCGTGAAGCCGGGTTGGGCCGCGTGATCACGACATCGGTTGGCTACACTTACACGATCGACACGCGCTATCGTGGAAACACGCCGGACAGTGGCTTCATCTTCCGCTTCGGCCAGGATGCGGCAGGGCTGGCTGGCGACCGTCGCTGGCTGCGCTCCACGGCGTTGATTGGCTATGAGCAGCGGATCATGAACGGCGATGTCACGCTGCGCGCCGAGGCCGAAGCCGGGGCCATGACGCACCGTTCGGGCTTCAGCCGGATCAGCGAGCGTTTCAGCCTGTCAAATGAGCAGATGCGCGGCTTCCGCCCCTTTGGGATCGGCCCGCGTGACGGGGCAACCGATGACGGTCTGGGCGGCAACTACTTTGCCGTGGCCCGGTTCGAGGCGCAGTTCCCGCTGGGTCTGCCGCAGGAATATGGCATCACGGGCGGTGCTTTCGTCGATGTCGGCACGCTTTGGGGGATCGACGGTCTCGCCGCAGGGGAAACGGTCGTCGGCGCCGGGCGTAATCTGCGGGCAACCGCTGGTGTGGCCCTGTTCTGGGATTCGCCCATCGGTCCGCTGCGGTTCAACTTCACCACACCGCTGCGCCGCGAGGCCTATGACCGGGTGCAGTATTTCGACTTCACGATCGCAGCGCGATTCTGATGCGTCGAAAACTCTGTGCGATGCTTTTGGCGGGGGCCCTTGGTCTGGCCCCCGTCGCTTCGTTCAGCCAGCAGTCCTCTTTTCGTATCCTTGACGAAGACCGGCTGTTTCGGGAATCTCGACTGGGACAGCAGATTCTGGCCGATATCCGCGCGGCAGAGCAGGTGCTGGAAGAAGAAAATCAGCGCATATCCGACCAACTCGCCGATGAGGAGCGCGCGCTGACCGAGGCGCGCAGCCGGCTTAGCCCCGAAGAGTTTCGCGCCCAGGCCGATGCGTTCGATCTGCGGGTCGAGGCGATCCGCGCCGAGCGCAACCAGCGCAGCGTTGAACTGGCGCAGTTCTCCGAGGCCGAGGCGCAGCGCTTTTTCAATACGGTTTTGCCGGTTCTGGCCGGAATGATGAACGAAGAGGGGATGGTGGCGCTGCTCAAGCCGGATACACTGATCCTGGGCGCTGACTGGCTGGACGTGACCGACGACGCGATCCGGCGTCTGGACGCCGAGTTCGTTCCTGCTGATCCGTAACGCCCTCAATGCCTTGTCCTACCCGGGGGGGGCGAGGGCGTGGCGGTGAGCCTGCGCCTTGCCGTTGACGGGCAGAGTTGCTAGGGATCACGGCCAACGGATATCCGGCGCCATGGCCGGGAATGCGTCAGACAGGAGTTTCGATATGCACGATTCCGCCACCGCACCGGAAAGCGACGCCGCGCAGGTCACCTCAGCCGACCTGGCATTGATCCAGCGCTGCATTCCACATCGTTATCCGTTCCTGCTGATTGACAAGGTGCGCGACATCCATCTGCACAGATCGGCGATCGGTGTGAAAAACGTTTCCTTCAACGAGCCGCATTTTCAGGGTCACTTTCCCAATGCGCCGATCATGCCAGGGGTGATGATCATCGAGGCCATGGCGCAGACCTCGTCGGTTCTGGTCAGCCTGTCGCTGGACCTGGTGGACCGTAATCCCCTGGTCTATTTCATGGGAATCGACAAGGCGCGCTTCCGGCGCAAGGTCGTGCCGGGCGATGTGCTGGAACTGACGGTGACAGCGTTGCGCGGCTCAAGCCGGGTGTGGAAGTTCGAGGGTGTGGCGCGGGTTGACGGCGAGATCGCCGCAGAGGCCGAGTTCATGGCCATGATTGACGTGTCCGGCCGGGGCTGAGCATGTCCATAGACCCCACGGCGCAACTGCACCCGACCGCTATTGTCGAGGCGGGGGCGGTTATCGGCCCTGAGTGCCGGATCGGCCCCTATGCCTGTATCGGTCCCGATGTGGTTCTGGGTGCGGGCGTCGTTGTGAAGGCACATGCTGTGGTCACCGGCTGGACAGAGATTGGCGCAGAGAGCGTGATCTTCTCTTTCGCCTGTGTCGGTGAAATCCCCCAGGATCTGAAGTTTGCGGGTGAGCGCTCGCGGCTTGTTGTCGGTGCCCGCTGTCGCATCCGCGAGGGTGCGACACTCAACACCGGCACCGAGGGGGGCGGCGGCATTACCCGGGTGGGTGATGATTGTCTGTTCATGACCGGCGCCCATGTCGGCCATGACGCGCAGGTCGGCAGCCGGGTGATCATGGCCAATCAATCGGCGGTTGCCGGACATTGCGTTATCGGTGATGACGTGATCATCGGCGGGCTGTCAGGCGTGCATCAGTTCGTGCGCATCGGGCGCGGGGCGATCATCGGCGCGGTGACGATGGTTACCAATGATGTGATGCCGCATGGGTTGGTGCAGGCTCCGCGCGGCGATCTTGAGGGGCTGAATCTGGTTGGGCTGAAGCGGCGGGGGGTCGAACGTTCCGAGATCACTGCCCTGCGCGCGGCCTATCAGATGCTCGCCCAGGGTGAGGGCACCTTTCTGGACCGCGCCCGCCGTCTTGCCGAAGAATCCGACAGTCGCCATGTGCATGAGATCACCGATTTCATTCTTGCGGCGTCTGACCGCTCGTTTCTGGTGCCGAAATGAGCCGGATCGCGATCATCGCGGGGGCAGGCCGTCTGCCTGCCGAACTGGCGACCGTCCTGACGGCGGAATCGGGGAATGCCCCGATGATCTGCGCACCCGAGGGCGTGACACCCGAAGGGCTGAGCGTTGACCTGGCATTCCGCGTCGAACGGCTCGCACCCTTCATGCGGCATCTGCTGGATACCGGAGTGGACGTTGTTTCGTTTGCCGGGCCGGTTCACCGGATGACATTGGACCCCGCGCTGTTCGATCCCGAAACCGCCACGTTCGTGCCGCGGCTTCTGGGGGCGATGCAGGGCGGCGATGATGCCACGCTGCGCATGGTGATGGACCTGTTCGAGGAATACGGGCTGCAGGTTCAGGGGCTGGGCAGTCTGGCGCCGCAGCTTCTGGCGGGCGAGGGGGTGCTGGGCACCCGCAGGCCCGATGCCGCCGAGCACAGTGATGCCGACCGCGGGATAGCGATCTTGCAGGCGCTGTCGCCGGTCGATGTCGGGCAGGGATGCGTTGTGGCCGGGAAACTGTGTCTTGCGATCGAGGCGCTATACGGCACCGATGCGATGCTGGCACAGGTCGCCACCTGCCGCGACATCCGCAAACCGCGCGAGGGCGGTGTTTTCATCAAACGCGCCAAGGCCGGGCAGGATCTGCGTGTCGATCTGCCGGCCATCGGCCCGGCCACGATCGAGGCGGCAAGGGCAGCCCGGTTGACCGGGATCTGCCTGCAGGCCGGGCATGTGGTGATCCTCGACAGGGCCAGAACGCTGGCCGATGCCGATGCCGCAGGCATCGCGCTCTGGGCGGTGCCGTGAAGGCCTTTGTGATCGCCGGGGAACCCTCTGGCGACAATCTGGGCGCGGCGCTGATGGAAGGGTTGCAAAGCCTGCAGCCCGATATCCGTTTCATCGGCATCGGCGGTCCGGCGATGCAGGCTCGCGGCCTGAACAGCCGTTTTCCGATGGCGGAGCTGTCGGTCATGGGGCTGGCCGAGGTCTTGCCGAAATATGCCCATCTGAAGCGCCGTATCCGTGAAACCGCGGCGGCGATCACCGCCGAGGCCCCTGATGTCGTGATCACCATCGATAGCCCTGATTTCTGCCTGCGGGTGCTGGGGCTGGCACGCGCCGCCAATCCCGGCCTGCGGACGGTGCATTACGTCGCGCCCTCGGTCTGGGCCTGGCGGCCGGGGCGTGCAGTGAAAATGGCCCGCGTGGTCGATCATGTGCTGGCGCTTCTGCCCTTCGAGCCGCCCTATATGCAGGCCGCCGGGATGAGTTGCGATTTCGTGGGCCATCCGGTGGCGACCGAGCCTGTCGCCACTGTCGAGGATGTCCGCGCTTTTCGGGCCGCGTATGCCATCCTGCCTGACGCCCCGCTGATCCTGGCGCTGCCCGGCTCGCGGCGCGGCGAGGTTGAACGCCTGGCACCGCGATTCGGCGCTGCGCTGCACAGGGTTCTGGCGAAGCGACCGCAAGCCAGGGTCGTCGTGCCCAGTGTCGCTTCCCAGGCTGAGCGCCTGCGCGCGCTGATTGCTGACTGGCCCGGCGCGCCAATCCTTCTGGATGCCGCCAGTACCGACCCTGCCGAAAAACGCGCAGCCTTTGGTGCCGCAAATGTGGCGCTGGCGGCTTCGGGCACAGTGTCACTGGAACTGGCCGCCGCGCGCCTGCCGATGGTGATTGCCTATGATTTCAACCCGCTCACCCGGCTGTTGGTGAAGTGGCTGGTCCGGCTCGATACGGCAACAATGGTCAATCTGGTTTCCGAAAGCCGCGCCATCCCGGAATGCCTGCTGGAGGCCTGCACGCCTGGTTGCATCGCTTCCAAGCTTGCCCGGCTTTTGGACGATCCGCAGGCGCGTGCCGATCAGTTCGCGGCAATGGACCTGACGATGGAGCGACTTGGCCGGGGGAAGGAGGCGCCGGGCTTGCGTGCTGCCCGCTCGGTGCTTGAATGGCTGGGAAAAGCGGCGCCCGGGCCCCTTCATCTTGCCGGAAATACGCCGCGGGGGTGAATTTGGCGCAGCCAAAGAGGGGGCAGGCAGCCCCCTGCACCCGCGCCAAAGTCTCAGTAGCCGCGCCAGATCCAGCCGCCGCCAAAGACCCGCGTGCCGTCGGGCGCGTAGAAGACGCAGGCCTGGCCGGGGCTGACCCCTTCTTCCGCGCTCAGTAATTCGACTTCGGCGCTTTTCGGGCCGGTGGGGCGCAGAATGGCTTCGGCCGGAAGACGGGTAGAGCGGATACGCACTGCCAGCGACCATTCTTCGCGGCTGTCGAAGGGCGCATCGCCCAGCCAGTTGATCTCGCGCACCGGCACGATCTTCGTTGACAATGCCTCTTTCGGACCGACAACAACATGGCGCTTTTCCGGGTCCAGCCGCACCACGAAAAGCGGGTCCGCCAGCCCGCCGATGCCCAGCCCGCGCCGCTGGCCGATCGTGTAATGGATCACCCCGCGATGCGTGCCCAGCACGTTGCCGTCCAAATCGACAATATCGCCCGGATCGGCCGCGCCGGGGCGCAGTTTTTCGATCACGGCGGCATAATTACCGTTCGGCACGAAACAGATGTCCTGGCTGTCGGGCTTGTCGGCCACCGCCAGCCCGTGTCTTGCAGCCAGTTCCCGCGTTTCCGCTTTCGAGGCCAGGTGCCCCAGCGGGAAGCGCAGGTATTCCAGCTGCTCAGGCGTTGTCGAGAACAGGAAATATGACTGGTCGCGCATCGGGTCGGCGGCCATATGCAGCTCCGGTCCGTGATCACCCATCTTGCGCTGGATATAATGCCCGGTTGCCATGCAATCGGCCTCCAGATCGCGCGCGGTTTCCAGCAGGTCGCGGAATTTCACCCTTTCGTTGCAACGGATGCAGGGCACGGGCGTGGCGCCGGCCAGATAGGCATCGGCAAACTCGTCGATCACCGCCTCGCGGAAGGTGTTCTCGTAGTCCAGCACGTAATGGGGAAAACCCAGTGCCTCGGCCACGCGGCGAGCGTCGTGGATGTCGCGTCCGGCGCAGCATGCGCCTTTCTTCGCCAGCGCCGCGCCATGGTCATAAAGCTGCAGCGTGACGCCGATCACGTCATAGCCCTGGCTGGCCAGTTCCGCCGCCACGACAGATGAATCCACGCCACCCGACATGGCGACAACCACGCGGGTTTGCGAGGGCGGCTTGGCAAAGCCGAGGGAATTCACGCCGATATCGCGTGCCATGGGGGCTCCGGGGTTCGGGGGCGGGTTCTCGGTTGGGTCAGACGATATAAATTGCAACGAAATATAGGAAAAAGCGCCGCACTCTCAACCCCTGAAGCCCACCAACTTCAACCGCTCGTTAAGCTGCAATTGCGAGTCTTGCAACCGGGATGAAGAAAAGGGTGAAAGACCATGTTCTTGAAGAAGATCGACGGCCCGCGCGCCGTGACACTACCTGACGGATCGATTCTCAGCCGTGCCGACCTGCCGCCGGTCAGTATTCGACGTTGGGTCGCAAGCAGAAAAGCTGTTGTTGTGCAGGCGGTTGAACATGGCCTCATAGCGCGGGGTGATGTTCTTGAGCGCTATGATCTGACCGAGGAAGAATTTGATTCGTGGTGCCGGGCGGTTCAGATGCATGGGGTTCAGGCGCTCAAGGTCACGGCCTTGCAAAAGTTTCGACATGTTTAGTTATCGACAAAATCAACAGATATATGGTTTGCTTGGAAGAAAGTAACCGGCCGTTAACGAATGTTGGTCAGTGTCAAGGAAATTATGGGTTAATGCGGAGATCTGGCCAATGCGCGTCCTGCTTGTCGAAGACGATCCTACGACATCGCGCAGCATCGAACTGATGCTGACACACGCCAATTTCAACGTCTATTGCACCGATATGGGTGAAGAGGCGATCGAACTCGGCAAGTTATATGACTACGATCTCATACTGCTCGATCTCGATCTGCCGGACATGACCGGCATGGACGTGTTGCGACAGGTCCGGCTTGCCCGGGTGGACACGCCGATTCTGATCCTTACTGGCGAGGACAGCACCGATGCCAAGCTCAAGGGATTTGGCGGCGGTGCCGATGACTACCTGACCAAGCCGTTCCACCGCGACGAACTGGTGGCACGAATCCACGCTATCATCCGCCGCAGCCAGGGGCATGCACAATCGGTCATTCATACCGGGCAGATCACCATCAACCTTGATGCCAAGACGGTTGAGGCCAACAACAAGGCGGTGCATCTGACCGGCAAGGAATATCAGATGCTGGAACTCCTGAGCCTGCGCAAGGGAACGACACTGACCAAGGAGATGTTTCTCAACCATCTTTACGGTGGCATGGATGAGCCTGAGTTGAAGATCATTGATGTCTTCATCTGTAAGCTTCGCAAGAAACTGGCCGAGGCCACGGGGGGCGAAAACTATATCGAAACGGTCTGGGGCCGTGGCTATGTCCTGCGGGATCCGGCCAACGCGCAGGCCCATGCCCCCAAGGCCATCAGCGCCTGACGGCTCCCGGCCGCGCCGCCGCGGCAGCCACAAGATGGTGCTGGACCTCGGCCCCGCACACCCCTATCACAGGCAGATCAAGCGGGAACCAGGCTGGGCTGAGGGGCAGATGGCAGAGGGTCGTCCGATCGCGGCTTTGACCGAGGCAGAGGCTTCGGCAGAACTTGATCGCCTTGCGGCAGAGATCGCCAGGGCCGATCATGCATATCACCAGAAAGACGCGCCCGAGATCTCGGATGCGGAATATGATGCGCTCAAGCGCAGGAATGCCGAAATCGAGGCGCGGTTTCCTCATCTCAAACGTGCAGACAGCCCCAGCGAACGCGTCGGCGCCGCGCCCGCCGAGGCCTTTGGAAAGATCCGCCACTCGGTGCGAATGCTCTCTCTGGCCAATGCGTTTGATGCCGGCGAAGTGCGGGAGTTCGACGCCCGGATCCGCAAGTATCTGGGCCTTGATACCGATACGCCGCTGGCCTGTACCGCCGAACCCAAGATTGACGGCGTTTCCCTTTCCCTCCGGTATGAGAACGGCGCATTGATCCACGCGGCCACGCGCGGCGATGGCGAGACGGGTGAGGATGTTACCGCCAATGCCCGCGTGATCCCCGACATTCCCACCCGGCTGGCGGGGGCGCCCGCCTTGCTGGAAGTGCGCGGCGAGGTCTATATGCGCCATGCCGATTTTCAGGCGCTGAACGCACGCGGCGCGGACAATGGCGGGCGGACATTCGCCAACCCGCGCAACGCTGCCGCAGGTTCTCTCCGCCAGCTTGATCCTGAAATCACGCGCGCGCGCCCGCTCAGCTATTTCGCCTACGGCTGGGGCGCGCTGTCCGAACCACTGGCCATGACCCAGATGGCCAGCATTGAACGGCTGGCCGCTTTAGGTTTTCGAACCAACCCGCTTACCCGGATCTGCGATGACGTTGAGGGGCTACTGGCGCATTACCGCGAGATCGAAATGCAGCGCCCGGCTTTGGGCTATGATATCGACGGCGTCGTCTACAAGGTCAACGATCTGGCGCTGCAGGCCCGGCTGGGATTTCGTTCGACGACGCCGCGCTGGGCGATCGCGCATAAATTCGCTGCTGAAACCGCCTGGACCCGGCTGGAGGCGATCGACATTCAGGTGGGTCGGACGGGTGCGCTTTCCCCGGTTGCACGACTGGCGCCGATCAATGTCGGCGGGGTTCTGGTATCGAACGCCACGCTGCACAACGAGGATTACATTCAGGGTCGCGATTCGCGCGGGCAGCCAATTCGGGAAGGGCGCGATATCCGGGTGGGGGATTGGGTGCAGGTCTATCGTGCAGGCGATGTGATCCCCAAGATCGCCGATGTCGATCTGTCGCGCCGACCCGCCGATGCCGTGGCCTATGTTTTCCCCGAAACCTGCCCGGAATGCGGCTCTCCGGCTGTGCGCGAAACCGGCGATTCGGCACGTCGTTGCACGGGCGGCCTGATCTGCCCGGCGCAGGCGGTGGAACGGCTGCGCCATTTCGTGTCGCGCAACGCTTTCGACATTGAAGGGCTGGGCGCCAAACAGATCGAGGCGTTCTTCAACGATGATCAACTGCCGATCCGCGAACCGGCCGATATTTTCACGCTGCAAGAGCGCGACGCGCAGAACCTGAGCAAGCTGAAAAACCGCACCGGCTGGGGCGAAACCTCGGCGCGCAACCTGTTCCGCGCCATCGACGAGCGCCGCCGCATTCCGCTTCACCGGCTGCTTTTTGCCCTGGGCATCCGGCATGTCGGTGAAACCGCGGCCACGCTCCTGGCGCAGCATTTCGGCAGTTGGACTGCGTTCGAAGCCTGCCTGACCGGCCCGGCGGATGCGGCGATGGGGGAACTGACCAATATCAACGGTGTCGGCCCGGTCATGGCGCAATCGCTGATCGACGCCTTCGCCAACACGGCAGAACGCGCGGCAATCGACAGTCTGGCGGCGCATCTGGAGATTCTGGACGCCGAACTGGTGCAGGTGGGAAACAGCGCCATAGCCGGCCTGACCCTGGTCTTTACCGGCACGCTGACCCGCATGACCCGCGCTGAAGCCAAATCCCGGGCCGAGGCATTGGGGGCAAAGGTGGCGGGTTCGGTATCAGCGAAAACCGACATTCTGGTGGCGGGCGAGGGGGCGGGTTCCAAGGCGACCAAGGCCGAGGCGCTTGGCGTGCGCGTCATTGACGAGGATGCCTGGCTGGCGCTGATCGGCGCATGAGCGGGCGGCCGGAATCGCTGTTTCCGCTGTTTGGCGCGCTGGAGGGGCTGGAGGGGGTTGGCCCCAAAACTGCCAAGCATTTCAGCGCCTTGGGTGTTGAAACGCCACGTGATCTGGTGTTCCTGCTGCCGCATTCCGGGGTCAACCGCAAGCTTCGCGCGACGATCCGCGAAGTGCAGGCGCCTGATGTCGTGACCGTCGAGGTGGAGGTCGGCAACCATCTTCCGCCGCGCCAGCGCGGTCGCCCCTATCGCATTCTGGTGCGCGATTCGCAGCAAGAGTTCCAGCTGGTTTTCTTTCACGCGCGCGGCGATTACCTGCAGACCTTGCTGCCGACCGGCCAGCGCCGGGTGGTTTCTGGCAAGGTCGAGCTGTTTGATTCAATTGCGCAGATGGTGCATCCGGATCATGTGCTCCGGCCTGAAGAGGCCGATGGCCTGCCGCAATACGAGCCGATCTATCCGCTCAGCGCCGGGTTGACCCAGCGTGGGGTGCAGCGGTCTGTGCAGGCGGCGTTGGAACGCTGCCGCGATCTGGCTGAGTGGATCGACCCGCCGCTGAAGGCGCGGATGGGCTGGCCGGACTGGAAGGCGGCGGTTCATTCGGTTCATGCGCCGCAATCGGCCGCCGACCTGGCAAGTACGCATCCGGCGCGACAGCGGCTGGCCTATGATGAATTGCTGGCGCATCAGCTGACCTTGGCCCTGGCACGGGCGGCGCGAAAGCGCGCCGCCGGTGTGGAAACGCACGGTGACGGGCGGCTGGTGGACAAGGTGCTGGGGGCCTTGCCCTATGCGCCGACCGGGGCGCAAACCCGCGCGATTGCCGAGATCACCGCCGATATGGCCAGTGCGCAGCGGATGAACCGGCTGTTGCAGGGCGATGTGGGGGCGGGAAAAACGCTGGTAGCGATGGCGGCCCTGCTGACGGCGGTCGAGGCCGGGGGGCAGGGGGTGCTGATGGCACCCACTGAAATTCTGGCGCGGCAGCATTTCGAGGGGCTGGCACCGATGGCCGCCGCTGCCGGTGTGCGGATTGAGTTGCTGACCGGGCGCGACAAGGGCCGTGAACGGGCGCGCAAGCTGGGGGATCTGACGGGTGGGCAGATCGACATTCTGATCGGCACGCATGCGGTATTCCAACGGGATGTGGCGTTCAGCGACCTGCGGCTGGCGGTTATTGACGAGCAGCACCGCTTTGGCGTCGCGCAGCGCATGGCGCTGGGGGAAAAGGGCGCGCGGGCGCATGTACTGGTGATGACCGCCACGCCGATTCCGCGCAGTCTGGCGCTGGCGCAATACGGCGATATGGACCTGTCCCTGCTGGATGAAAAACCGCCGGGCCGGGTGCCGGTGGTGACCTCGCTGGCCTCGACCGAGCGGCTGGATGAAGTGGTCGCGCATTTGGGCCGGGCGGTGGCCGAGGGAAAGCAGTGCTACTGGGTCTGCCCGCTGGTCGAAGAAAGCGAATCGGTCACGCTGACCGCCGCGCAATCGCGGTTCGAGCATCTGCGCGCGGTGTTGGGCGATAGCGTCGGGCTGGTGCATGGCCAGCTTCCGCCCGCCGAGAAGGATGCCGCTATGGCTGCTTTCGTTGCCGGAGAAACGCGGGTTCTGGTGGCGACCACAGTGATCGAGGTGGGGGTGAACGTGCCCAACGCCACGATCATGGTGATCGAACGAGCCGAAAGCTTCGGGCTGGCGCAGTTGCACCAGTTGCGCGGCCGGGTGGGGCGGGGCAGCGGGGCCTCGACCTGTCTGTTGCTCTATGACGCGCCGTTGGGTGAAACCGCCGCGCGCCGGCTGAAGCTGATGCGCGACACCGAGGATGGTTTTCGTATTGCCGAGGAGGATCTGGCAATACGTGGCGCAGGCGATGTGATCGGCACCGCGCAATCGGGCCTGCCGCGCTTCCGGCTGGCCGATATCGAACGGCAGGCAAATCTGATGGCGATTGCCCAGAGCGATGCGCGCAAGCTTCTGGCGGATGATCCGCAGCTTCTTTCTCCACGCGGTCAGGCGGCGCGGGTGCTGTTGTGGTTGATGGAGCAGGATAAGGCGATACGGCTGATCAGGGTAGGTTGACCCTCTTTGTTCTCAAATGTTCTCAAAAAGTTCTTGCGTGGCGGCGCCAGATGTGAGAACAAAGCATCAACATAGAGTGGAGAACGCCAATGCAAAGCAGCAAACGCCCCCCCTTCCGGAACACCGAACGCGCCACGCTTGTGGGTGATGCCATGGGCGCGCTGGCTCTTTTCGTGCTGCTTCTGGCTGCACTTCATCTGCCGCTGTTTGCCTGAGCTGTCCGATTTACTGCCTGCCTCGCGGTCTGGCCCGGTATGACGCTTGTCCCGCTGCCGATGGTCCTGAACGGCCCCTACCAGACACGCCACTGACCGCCGCATCGCAAGATGCGGCGGTATTTTTGCTTTGATGAGCGGATTCAGGTGAGCTTGCGCTCGGCCACTTGCTGGACCGCACCGACCACCAGTAGATAGACGCTGGTCACGATCAGCCCCCATGTCACCAGTTGCGGCTGCTGGAAATCGGCCCATGCCGACCAGCCTGCCAGAATGGTCCAGACAATGGCGACCGGCAGTGTCAGCCCCCGCCAGCGCGCTGTACGGACCGGGTGAACGAACTTGACCGGCCGGAACATCGCCACGGCCAGCACGATAACCAGACCCAGAATCACCCAGAAGTCGGGCTGCGTGGCAAACACCACGACAGCCACCATGTTCCAGCAGGCGGGAAAGCCGGAAAAGGAATGGTCGGCGGTTTTCATGCGGGTATCGGCGAAATAGAGGACGCTGGCGAAGGTGATCACAATGATCGCAATCCAGCCTGTCCAACCGGGCAGAAGGCCGGAATTGAACAGCGCGAAAGCCGGAATGAAGACATAGGTCAGATAGTCGATGATCAGATCCAGTAGCACGCCGTCGATGATCGGTGCCTTGGATTTCACATGATACCGGCGCGCCAGTGGGCCATCGATGCCGTCAACGATAAAGGCTACCACCAGCCACAGGAACATCAGGCTCCATTCGGCATTGACGGCTGCCAGCATCGCCAGCATGGAAAACACCGCGCCGGTGGCGGTAAAAAGATGGACAGAATAGGCACGCCAGGTTTCATACATCAGGTGTTTTTCGCGTAGTTGGAACCGGGGCGCAACCGCTACTTTCTGCCCGCTCCGGCAGAGGAATGCGCGCGCGGGTGGGCGGCGCGGTAGACATCCATCAGCCGGGCCGTATCGACACCGGTATAGATCTGCGTCGTTGCGAGCGACGCATGGCCCAGCAGTTCCTGTATTGCGCGCAGATCGCCCCCCGCACCCAGAAGATGCGTGGCGAAGGAATGGCGCAGCGCATGTGGCGTGGCGGTCGCGGGCAGGCCCAGCCGTAGCCGAACCCCCTCCATCGCGCGGGCGATCAGGCGCGGGTTCAGTGCACCACCGCGGGCGCCACGAAACAGCGGCCCGTCAGCCACCAGTTCATGGGGGCACAACCCGGCATACCGGGCTACGGCGCGGGCCGCGGCAGGGATGACCGGGACCAACCGTTCCTTTGTGCCCTTGCCCGTGATGCGCAGGCTTTCACCCAGCGGATAATCGCGGCCGCGCAGCCCCAACGCCTCGGAGATGCGCAGCCCGCAGCCATAAAGCAGCGTCACCACCGCCACGTCGCGGGCGCGTTGCCAATCGCTTTCTCGCTCATCGCTGACACAATCCAGCACCGCACGCGCATCGTTCTCGGAAAGCGGGCGGGGCAGGGGGCGGCCAAAGCGCGGGCCGCGCGCAGCCAGGATCACCGAAGGGTCGTAGTCTGGTTCACGCTCGGCCAGCCAGCGGGCAAAGCTTTTGAGCGAGGAAAGTGCGCGCGCGACCGAGCGCGCGGCATTGCCCCTTGCGCGGGCCTGCGCCATCCAGGCGCGCAGGTCGGTCGGGGTAAGCGCGCGCAACTGCGCCATGCCCGCTGCCCCGTTGTGGTAATGTGCCAGAAAACTCAGAAAACCCGCGACATCGCTGTTGTAGGCCTTGATCGTATGCACGGATGCATCATCAAGCCCGCGCAACCCTGCCAGCCAGTCCGACAGCGCTTGCCGCAGCGCCGGGCTGATCGCCAGCTCCGGCGCAGCCGCGCGGTTCATGACAACCAGCGGCGCAACACGCGCTCGAACACGCCGGTAAAGAAGGTCAGAAGATCGGTGCCTTGCCCGGCCTTGAAGCGATGCGGGTCTTCCGCCCCCATTGCCAGCATCGCCGGCAGCCTGCCCGCCCCCAGATCAAGCCGCATCAACGCCTCGGAGCGCAGGTCGCCCGAGCGTGGGCCATAGGGGCTATCTCCGGCGGGCATGCCCTGGCGTAGCACGATGGGGCGCGCAGGCAGGTTTCGCCCCAAGCTCATGTAACTATCGACAAAGCCCGGCGCGCGCACTTTCAGCACGTCGTCAAGCTTTCCCAACGTGGCTTTTTTCCCGCTTTCGGGGCTTTCCAGCACCAGCCGCAGACAATCCACGCGCAGAATATCGGCCACCTCGCTGCCCAGAACGGTTACGAAATCCTCGAACCGTTCGGCATCGAGCATGCGTAGCAGCGCGCGGTGAATCTGGTTGGTCGAGGAAAGGTTTTCATAGGCGGCGGCGATAACAGCGCGGTGGGTCTCTTCCAGCCGTTCCATCCGCGCTTCGAGCCGGTCCATCGCCATCGCGCGCAGATCGACAACATTTCCGCCCATCGCGCGTTCGGATGCTGTGACCAGCGCGCGCATGATGACCGGATCATCCAGCACAAGGCCCGGATCCGCCAGCACGCGCGCGCGCCATTCTTCCTGTTCGCCCGCCTGTTTCACGGGTCCGGTTACTGCCATCTCTGCCCCGATCTTGTTGTCGCTTTTGCGATCTTATACCAGATCAGAGAATTTTCTGTCCGGTTTTTTCCCAGTCCTTCATGAACTGTGCCAGCCCTGCATCGGTCAGCGGGTGCTGTGCCAGCTTGCGGATCACCTCGGGCGGCGCGGTCATCACATCGGCACCCACCAAAGCGGCCTGGGTGACATGGTTCACCGTGCGCACCGAAGCCGCCAGGATCTGGGTGTCAAAACCGTAGTTGTCATAGATCTGCCGGATATCGCCGATCAGGTCCATCCCGTCGAGGTTGATGTCATCCAGCCGGCCAATGAACGGGCTGATGAAGGTCGCGCCTGCCTTGGCGGCCAGAAGCGCCTGATTGGCGCTGAAGCACAGCGTGACATTGACCATCTTGCCTTCGCCCGACAGCACCTTGCAGGCTTTCAGCCCGTCCCAGGTCAGCGGAAGCTTGACGGTGATATTGGGCGCGATCTCGGCCAGTCTGCGGCCCTCGGCGATCATCGCGTCAGCCTCAAGCGCGACCACTTCGGCTGAAACCGGGCCTTCGACGATCGCGCAGATCTCGCGCGTGACCTCAATGATGTCGCGGCCTGATTTCAGGATAAGCGAGGGGTTGGTCGTCACGCCATCGACCATGCCAAGGTCGTTCAGCTCGCGGATCGCCGTGACATCGGCGGTATCGACAAAGAATTTCATCACGCTCTCTTCGGGTTGCGGAAGGGTCTGGGCAGCGTCATACCGTATGGATCACGCCTCTGAAACCCCCTTGCCACCGCCGCTCGCATGGATTTGCCCGACGTTCACTTCTTTCCCGCCGATGCGCCGCTGGCCGTGCTGACAACCCAGCCGCTGGACCGGGTGCTGGATTACCGCGCGCCCGAAGGCGGCGCGCGGATCGGTGATTTTGTCGAGGTGCCGCTTGGGCCGCGCAAGGTGCTGGGCGTGGTCTGGGGCCCGCCTGAAAGCAACCTGCCACCCACCCGTCTGCGTCCGGTCGAGCGCGTGCTGGATGTGCCGCCGATGCGCGATGAACTGCGCGCCTTTGTGATGCGCGCGGCGGATTATACGCTGACCCCCCGCTCCTTGATGCTGTTTCTCGCGACCCGCGCGCCGGGCCTGTTTCAAGGGCAGGCGATGCGCCGGGTTTATCAGCTGGGCGACACGCCGCCCGAGCGGATGACCGACGCCCGCGCCCGCGTGCTGGATGTGATGAAAGGCTATGGTGGTGCGGCGCTGACTATTGGCGAGATCACGCGCGCTGCCGGCGTATCGGCGGGCGTGGTCCAGACCATGGCCAGTCAGGGCGCGCTGATCGAGGCAGAGACCCCGCGCGACACGCCCTATCCGCGCCTTGACCCGTCGCGCCCGGGCAAGGATCTGTCGCCCGATCAGGCCGAGGCCGCCACCCGCCTGCGCGCCGCTCAGGGCGATTTCGGGGTGACGCTGCTGAAAGGCGTCACCGGCTCGGGCAAGACCGAGGTGTATCTTGAAGCCGTGGCGGAATGCCTGCGGCAGGGGCGGCAGGCGCTGGTCCTGTTGCCCGAGATCGCCCTGACCGCCGGTTTCATCGAACGGGTCGAGGCCCGGTTCGGCGCGCGCCCCGCCGAATGGCATTCGGGCGTCACCATGACCGAGCGCCGCCGCCTGTGGCGGATGGTCGGCCAGGGCGGGGCGCAGATGGTGGTCGGCGCACGCTCGGCGCTGTTTCTGCCGTATCGCGATCTCGGGCTGATCGTGGTCGATGAGGAACACGACAGCAGCTACAAGCAGGAAGACGGCGTCCTTTATCACGCCCGTGACATGGCGGTGCTGCGCGCCTCGCTTGCCGGGGCACAGGTGGTGCTCGCCTCGGCCACGCCGTCGCTTGAAACATGGGTGAATGCCGAAACCGGCAAATATGCGCGCATCGACCTGCATGCGCGGTTTGGCGTGGCCGAACTGCCCGAGATGCGCGCGATAGACATGCGGGCTGAACAACTGCCCTCGGGGCGCTGGATCTCGCCCAGTCTTCAGACAGCGGTCGAGGCACGGTTGCAGGCAGGCGAACAGTCGCTTCTGTTCCTCAACCGCCGGGGCTATGCGCCGGTGACCACCTGCCGCGCCTGCGGCCACCAGGTGCAATGCCAGCAATGCGATGCGCGCATGGTTGAACACCGGTTCATGAAGCGGCTGATGTGCCACCAATGCGGCGCCACCGCGCCGATCCCTACCGCCTGCCCTGCGTGTGGGGTGGAGGGGCGGATGCATGCTGTGGGGCCGGGGGTTGAGCGGCTGGACGAAGAGGCCCGCGCGATCTTTCCGCAAGCGCGGGTGGCGGTGCTGTCGTCGGATCTGTTCGCCTCGGCGCGCGCGCTGAAAGCGCAGATCGAAGCGATCGCGGCGGGCGAGGCCGATATCGTCATCGGCACCCAACTGGTCGCCAAGGGCCATAACTTTCCGCTGCTGACGCTGGTCGGCGTGATCGATGCCGATCTGGGCCTGCATGGCTCGGATCTGCGCGCGGCGGAACGCACCTTTCAACTGATGCGCCAGGTGGCGGGAAGGGCAGGGCGGGCGGAACGGCCGGGGCTGGCGCTCTTGCAGACGCATCAGCCCGACCACCCGGTGATCAAGGCAATTCTGTCGGGTGATGAAGAGGGTTTCTGGCGGGCTGAGGCCGCTGAGCGTCAGGCGCTGGGCATGCCGCCATATGGCAGGCTGGCCGGGATCATCCTGTCCTCGCCCAAGGCCGAAGAGCTTTTCGCCTTCGCCGACGCCCTTGCCGCGCGCGCCGAACCACTGTTGCGCATCGGTGCGCAGCTTTTTGGCCCTGCTCCGGCCCCGGTCGCCCGTGTGCGCGGCCGCCATCGGGTGCGGCTGCTCATCAAGGCCACGAAAGGCGCGCCGTTGCAGGCCGCAATCAGCCAATGGACCGCGCAACTGAAACCGCCGCATGATTTGCGCATCGCCGTCGATATCGACCCGCAAAGCTTCTGGTAAGGGGGCGCAAAGCCCCTTGCCGCCTGCTACAGTTTGCGCCAGAACATCAAGCATGAAAACGCCCCGTTACACCCGCCTCGTCCAGTCGCTTCCCGCCTCGGTGCCTTTTGTCGGGCCCGAGACCCAGATCCGCGCGCGCGGTGCTGATTTCGTGGCGCGGCTGGGGGCGAATGAAAACGGCTTTGGCCCCTCTCACCGCGCTATCGCGGCGATGGAGCGGGCGGCTTCGGATATCTGGAAATATGGCGACGCCGAAAGCCATGATCTGAAAGCCGCGCTGGCCGAGTATCTGGGCGTCACGCCCGCGCATCTGGTGGTGGGCGAGGGGATCGACGGGTTGCTGGGGTATCTGGTGCGGCTGGTGGTGGAACCGGGCGATGCCGTGGTAACCTCTGACGGCGCCTATCCAACCTTCAACTACCACGTCACGGGCTATGGCGGGGTGCTGCACAAGGTGCCCTATCTGGATGATCACGAAGACCCCGCCGCGCTGGTGGCCCGCGCACGCGAGGTCGGGGCGAAGCTGGTCTATCTGGCCAATCCGGACAATCCGATGGGCAGTTGGCACAAGGCGCCGGTCATCGAGGCGATGATCGAGTCATTGCCCGAGGGCACGCTGCTGGTGCTGGACGAGGCCTATGTCGAATTTGCACCCGCCGGCACCGCGCCGGTCATTGCCGCCGACGATCCCAGGGTGATCCGGATGCGGACGTTTTCCAAGGTTCATGGGCTGGCGGGGGCGCGGGTGGGCTATGCCGTTGCCGCGCCTGGCCTCATCGCGGCCTTTGACAAGGTGCGCAATCATTTCGGCATGAACCGCGCCGCGCAGGCAGGCGCACTGGCGGCTTTGGAAGACCGCGACTGGCTGGCGCAGAGCATTGAGAAGGTCGCGGCCGCACGCGACGCGCTTGCCCGGATCGCCGCCGACAACGGGTTGCGGGCGCTGCCGTCGGCCACCAATTTCGTTGCCATCGATTGTGGCAGCGACGGTGACTTCGCGCGCCGGGTGCTTGCGGCGGTGGTCGCACGCGGGGTGTTCATCCGCATGCCTTTCGTCGCGCCGCAGGACCGCTGCATCCGGGTCAGCGCGGGACCGGCCGAAGAAATCGCACAGTTCGCCCGCGTTTTGCCCGAGGCGCTGGCCGAAGCACGCGCGGCACAATAGCCTGACATCGGCTGGTAACGCGCGCGTGATTTGGCTTCCTTTGGCTGGAACCCGTGATACTGCCGCACCGGTAGCAATGGAGGCTGTGATGCCGAGAAATCTGATTAAGGGCCTGGTTGCCGCGGGCCTTTTGGCAGGGGTGCTGTTTCCTGCCGCGTTTGTCCCGCCAGCCATGGCGCAGCATGCGCATGATGATGCGCATGCTCATGGCGAGGCTGCAGCCGATCAGCCGCCGTCAACACGCGAATTCATCGCCATCAACGACTGGATGCATGAAGCGATGAGCATTGAATTCACCGGCGATGCTGATGTCGATTTCATGCGCGGCATGATTCCGCACCATCAGGCGGCGGTCGAAATGGCGCTGGTGGTGCTTGAGTACGGCTCTGATCCCGAGGTGCGGGCGCTGGCGGAAGCGATCATCGCTGCCCAGAATGATGAGATCGAGATGATGCGGCGCTGGCTCGAAAATCGCTGAGCGGGGCGTGATGTGACGCCACGTGCCGATGGCAGGTTCCGGCTTGGAGAGCGTGGTGCGGGGCGCTAGGCTGGCGGCCATATCCCGCGTCAGGAGAAGGTCCATGTCTGAGCAATTTGTCGCGCGCTCCCCGGCTGATCTGCCGACTGCCGAGCAGATCAGCGAGCTTTCAGGGCTGGAGTACATGCGCGCCATTCTTGAGGGGCGGATGGCCGGGGCGCCGATTGCCGGGGTGATGGATTTTTACCTTCATCGCGTCGACGAGGGGCGCGTGGCGTTTCGAGGGCAGCCTGCCTTCGCGCATCTGAACCCGATGGGCGGGGTTCATGGCGGCTGGTATGGCACCTTGATGGACTCGGCGCTGGGTTGCGCCGTGGCCACCGTTCTGCCCAAGGGCCGGGTCTATACGACGTTGGAATACAAGGTGAATATCACCCGCGCCCTGAAACCCGGCACGCTGATCGAGGCCGAGGCGCGGGTCACGCATGCCGGGCGGAGCACGGCTGTCGCCGAAGGGTGGCTGCGCGGGGTCGAGGATGGCAAGCTTTATGCCACCGGCTCCACGACCTGCATCATCATGGTAGCCTGAATCCGTAGGGCTGCGCGGACCCTGCCTGTCAGGGCTTCGCGACCAGCAGATCGGTCGGTGGCGCACGCATCAGGTCGCGGGCGTAATTGCCAAGCTGCAAAGGGTCGCGCCCGGAATGTGTGCCGATGCACAGAAGATCGGCGCGCAGTTCGTTCTGGCGGAAGGCGAGCACCTCATGCACACCGCCGGGCACGATCTCGGGCGGTTCAGCGAATTCAGGCAAATCGGGCATGGCCAGAAAGGCAGTGCGCAACTGTTCGGCGCGGGTGAGCGCGGCATCGGTGGCTGCGTCGCCGGGGCTGAAACGCGCGCCCAGCGGCACTTGCAGGGCATGGATCGCGTGAAAGCTGGCCTTCGGGGCGATCCTTGCAGCCATGCGCAGTGCGGCGGCCGAGGCGGGTGAGAAATCGGTCGGGGCCAGAACGCGGCGGTAGCCGTCGCGCGGGCGTTGGTGGGCGATCAGCACCGGCACAGTGGCGGCAAGCACGATGCGTTCCATGGTGGTCAGGCGCAAGACGTCCAGTACCCGGCGTTCGCGATGCAGGCCCAGGACAAGCATCAGTGCCGCCTCCTCCTCAGCCAGATCAGAGAGCGACACATCGACCGCACCCCGCAGCAGGCGAATCTCAACCTCGGGGCCGAGGTGGTGGGCCAGATCCCTGAGGGCGGCCTCGGGGTTCGTCAGGCCGCGTGGCAGCAAGCGCAGGCTGCGACCGATCCGGGTGAGCTTGCCCGGAGCGGCTTCGGCGGCAAACAGATGGGTTTCGTGCGTGTCGGAAGCGGCCTGGTCGGCATCGGCGGGGGCGGAGGAAACCGAATGTGCGAGGATAAGCCTGGACCGCAGCAGTTCAGCGATCATGGCGGCACGGTTGCCTACATGGGCCGAGCGCGGCGTGAAATCGGTGGCGGCGATGATGGCGGGCATGGGCATCAGGCGTCCTCGATCAGGTCAATCAACAATAACAGGACCGGCAGGGGGTTGGCGCCGGTGCATCCGGGTAACAAGAGGGCTGGCCAATAGTGCGCCAGTATGAAGCCTCTGTTCAAGCCGCGGGAAGGCACGCCTGAGTTCCTCGGCCATCGGCGCGGGCAGGCGGGTCAGCGTGTCGGGGCAGACAAGCAGGCTTTCACAGGGAACTCCCTCGGCATAAATGATTTCGTGGCGGTCAAAGACAAGGCTGAAATATTCGACAAATCCACCTTCGGCGCGCAGGATCTGTTGAGCGTCCACCAAATGGCGCGCCTGCACCAGCAGTTCGGCCATGCCCGCGACCGCCCGGGCCTCGCGCCGGTAGAGAAACAGGCGGTGATAGGGGCTGACCACCAGTGGCGCCGGATTGCCCATCACGCCGGGCAGGATTGTCACCGGCGCGAAACCACCCACCGCGCGCAACCGCACCGCACCTTTCCAGCGCAGCACCTGCACGCCGTGGTCACGCGTGATGACCTGCTGGCCGGGTTCCAGTGACTCGACCGGCACTTGTCGTCCGTCCTGAAGCGCGATCCGGGTGCCGCGTGCAAAGGCACCGGTCACCATGCCGGCAAGCCGCAAGGGGCCGGGTTCATCATCAGCAGCGATGAGTGTGTAGATCTGGCGCGCGCGCAGCGGAGCCAGCGGCAGCGCCAACCGGCCGGTGCCAGGGCTGCCCAACACCAGCACCTCGACCAGATCGCCATCGGGGGCCATCAGCGAAAGGCTTCCGCACAGGACGACGACGGCACCGGGCTGGCCAAGCGCCGAACCCGTGCCGATCCGGCCCGTGACACCCTCACCAAGTGTCAGCACCAGCGTTGCAGAATGGCTGTCATCGTCGAGGCGGTAGAAATCGCCGGCCACGCTGTCCGCGGGCATCGGCAGCGCATCGCCGGCATTCGCACCCGACAGCACACGCAGCGCCGCGGCCGGATACACCGTTACGGCATGCCCTGTCGTGCCCTCGTCCTCGTGCGGTGCTGCCGGCACGATGGCCGCAGGCGCGTGGTGCGGGTCTGTGCGGTCCATGGTTGTTGGCGTTCCTCAAGCTCTCTCGACGGTTGCATGGTATGGCGCGCCCGGAGGGGCGTCAATTGCGCCGCTCAGCGGGCAGTGCTAGGTCAGTATACAGGAATACGAAAGCGGGAGTGGCAAGAAATGGATCTGGGGATCAAGGGCAAACGGGCGCTGGTCTGCGCTTCAAGCAAAGGGCTGGGGCTGGGCTGTGCGCAGGCATTGGCGCAGGCGGGGGTCGATCTGGTGATGAACGCGCGCGGTGCCGAGGCGTTGGAGGCTGCCGCGGCCCGGATCCGTACCGACCATGGCGTCGCAGTCACCACTGTTGCCACCGATATCACCTCCGAGGAGGGCCGCGCCGAGGTGCTGTCGGCGGCAGGACAGGTGGACATTCTGGTCACCAATGCAGGCGGTCCGCCGCCGGGGATGTGGCATGACTGGGAACGCGCGGATTTCATAAAGGCGCTCGACGCCAACATGCTGACCCCGATCGCGCTGATGAAAGCGCTTTTGCCGGGGATGATGGACCGTGGCTGGGGCCGGGTGGTCAATATTACCTCGCAATCGGTAAAATCGCCTATCGCTACGCTGGGCCTGTCGAACTCGGCACGCGCCGGGCTGACCGGCTATGTCGCGGGTACCGCGCGGCAAGTGGCGGGCAAGGGGGTGACGATCAACAACCTCTTGCCCGGTATCCATGACACCGACCGCGCAATATCGCTGGACGCCAATGCCGCCAAGGCGCAGGGCATCACGCCTGAAGAGGCTCGGCGCGCGCGCGCCGGGTCGATCCCCGCCGGGCGCTACGGCACCGCGCAGGAATTCGGCGCGGCTTGCGCTTTCCTGTGTAGCCAGCATGCGGGATTCATTGTCGGACAGAACCTGCTGCTGGACGGTGGCGCGGTGAACGCAACGCTGTGAGGGCGGGCAGGGGGAGGGGGTGTTGCCCCCTCCTCCGGCCTGCGGCCATTCATCCCCAGGATATTTTCAGACAGAGAATGCTCAGGACGGGGTTACACCCGCCTGGGGCAGCAGCGTGCCGATTTTGTAGAGCAGGCTGCGCGCCGGTTTGGCGCGGGGATGATCGGGCGCGTCGGAAAGGCTGCGCAGGGCTTCGACCAGCGCCTCCAGTTCTTCGGGGGTCAGCACGGTGGGCGGCAGCACAAGGGGCGCGCGCAGGATATATCCCAGGCCACGCTCACCCTCGACTGGCAGCCCGGTTGCAGCCATCATCGCCATGTCGCGCCAGATGGTGCGGGTGGATACACCCATCGCGCGCGCCAGTTCCGCCGCCGTGCGCAGCTTTCCGTCACGCATCAGTTGCACAAGATCATAGAGGCGCTGGTCACGTTTCATGGCAGTCTCCGTTGCGGCGCCCGTTCCGGCGCTCGCCTGGGGGCAACTGACAAAATACTGTCAGGAGAGTGCGGGCACCAGTCCTGAAGGCACGAATTGGGGCTTTGATCCGTCTGCGCGGGGGCATAAACAGGGAACAGAACAATCCCTGGATGCGCAGCTACCTGCGTGCCCCCGAAGTCAGGAGAGATCCATGGTCACCGCACAGATGGTAACCCCGCTTTTCATCAACAACGCCGGGCCCTGGGGCCTGCTTCTGATCGCCGTCGTGGTGCTGGTGTTGTTCGGCCGCGGCAAGATTGCCGGTTTGATGGGCGAGGTCGGCAAAGGCATCACCGCGTTCAAGCGTGGTGTCAAGGACAGCACCGACGAGATCGAGAACAAGAGCGACGACAGCAGCGCCGATACGGCGCGCGACGTCACCCCGTCGCGCGACCGCGACAACGCCTGACATTTTCCGCGCCGCTCCGTCGGATGCCCAGGGGGCGTCAGCGGGAGCGGCTGGATCACCGGAGCCCGTTTGCCGCAATGGCCTGAGCGGGCGGAGAGCGTGCAATGTTGGATATCGGCTGGACCGAGCTTCTGATCATCGGCGTGGTTGCGCTGATCGTGGTGGGCCCCAAGGACCTGCCAAAGATGTTTCGCACCCTCGGGCAATTGACCGGCAAGGCCCGCGCCATGGCGCGCGAATTTCAGCGCGCAATGGATGCTGCCGCCGACGAGACCGGCGTGAAAGATATGGCGCGTGATTTGCGCGATACGGCTTCCGGGCGCAAGTTCAAGGACGAGATGGGCCTGGACGAGCTGGACCGCGAGATGCGCGCGATGGGGCGGCCCGATCAATGGGGCAATGATGCCGGCAAGCCCGGCACCAAGAAGCCCGAGACGGTTGCCCAGCGTCGGGCGCGCGAGAAAGCCGCTGCTGCCGAAGGGGCCGAGGCCGAGGATGACGAGGCCATCGCCGCCGAGCATGACGCCGCTCTTGCCGCGCGCAACAAAAAGACCTCTGCACTTGAGGCCGAACGGTTGAAGGCCGCCGACCGTGCCGCTGCCGCGCGCAGCAAGGCGGCCGAGATCCGCGCCCGCCGCGAGGCCGAGGCGTCTGCCACGACCGTTCCCGCTGCCGCGCCCGAACCCCCTGAAAGCGGGGCGTCCGCCGCTTCCCGCAAGGCGCCCGCGCGCAAGGCTGATGGTCCGGCCAAGCGCGGCCAAGGCCCCGAGGCAGAAACCTGACAGCGCAAGGCCCCAGAATGCCCGCCCAAACCCGCAAAGACGACACGATCGAAGACAGTTCGGCGCCCCTGATCGAGCATCTGGCCGAACTGCGTTCACGCATCATCAAATCGCTTCTGGCCTTTGTGGTCGGGATGATGATCAGTTTCACGGTCTGGAACCCGATCTTCAATTTCCTGACCCAACCGCTGTGTGACGCGCTGATGTCGCGCGGACAGGAGTGCAACCTGATCCTGATCCAGTTGCAGGAAGGTTTCTTTGTCGCGGTGCGTATCGCCATGCTGGGCGGTTTCGTGCTGGCCTTCCCGATCATCGCCACGCAGATGTGGCGTTTCGTGGCGCCGGGGCTTTATCGTTCGGAGAAGGGGGCGTTTCTGCCCTTTCTCATCGCGTCGCCGGGAATGTTCTTTCTGGGTGCGGCCTTCGCTTTCTACGTCGTCACGCCGTTGGCTTTCACCTTCTTTCTGGGGTTCCAGCAGCCCGGCAGCCTTACGGGCGAGGTGCCGCCTGAACTGGCGGGCGAGGAACACACGCTGGCGCAGGTGGGCATCGCCTTTCAGGGCTCGGTCAACGAATACCTGTCTCTGACCACGCGGTTCATCATCGCCTTCGGGTTGTGTTTTCAGCTGCCAGTGCTGCTGACACTGATGGGCAAGGCCGGGCTGGTATCGGCGGCAGGGCTGCGGGCAGGGCGGAAATGGGCCATTGTCGGCATTCTGGCGCTGGCAGCCTTTGTCACGCCGCCAGACGTGATCACCCAGATCATTTTGTTTGCGGCTGTTTATGGACTTTATGAGATCTCTATCTGGCTGGTGGCGCGCGTGGAGCGCAAGCGCAACGAAGAGCTGCGGGCAGAAGGTATCCTTGACGAGGACGAAGAGATTTGACGGAATACCAGATGAGCGGACAAGTGATGATCCGGATCGCCGAGGCGCTTGAACGCCTGAGCCCGCCATCCGCGCCGGCGCCTGATTTTTCCAGTGCCGACGCGTTCATATGGCATACAGGGCCCGACCGGCTGGAACCGGTGGCCAGGGTCAACCGCGTGTCGCTTGACCTGTTGTTGGGGATCGGCCGTGCCCGCGATATCCTGCTGGAGAACACGATGCAGTTCGCCTGCGGCTTCGGGGCGAACAATGCGCTGTTGTGGGGCGCGCGGGGGATGGGAAAATCCTCGCTGGTGAAGGCCGTTCATGCGGCGGTGCTGGCAGAGGGGCTGTCGTGCAAGCTGGTGGAGATCCAGCGCGAGGATCTGCCGTCGGTCGGGCGGCTGTTGCACCATCTGCGCAGCGCGCCGGAGACGCGTTTTGTACTGTTTTGCGACGATCTGTCATTCAGCCATGACGATACGCATTACAAATCGCTCAAGGCGGTGCTGGATGGCGGGATCGAGGGGCGACCGGAGAATGTGATCCTGTATGCCACGTCAAACCGCCGTCACCTGATGCCGCGCGACATGATCGAGAACGAGCGCTCGACGGCGATCAGCCCTTCGGAGGCGGTCGAGGAGAAGGTGTCGCTGTCTGACCGGTTCGGCCTGTGGCTGGGGTTCCATCCCTGCACGCAGGACGAGTATCTGGCGATGATCGACGGCTACTGCCGGGATGCGGGGATCGATGTGCCCGCCGAGCAGCTGCGCGCCGAGGCGATCGAATGGCAGGCGACGCGGGGTGCGCGTTCGGGCCGGGTTGCCTGGCAGTTCTTTTGCGATCTGGCAGGCAGGATGGGGCGTTCGGTGTAGCCTGTAGACGGAGGGCGGGTCGGGGTGCTTGTCATGGCAAGTCCGCCCGCGGATCGTGGCCTCAGGGTGCCAGCCTGCCGATCCAGCGTTGCAGCCGCGCTGCATTGACCCCCATGTCGCCACGGCCAAACCGGGAACGCGACAGCGCCGTTACCCTTGTGCCTTGGGCGGTTTCGTCCAGCCGGATGGTGACATAATCGGGAAAGCGCATCAGCCGGGTGCGCGCGATCCAGGTGGTCAGTTCGTCGCCCCCGGCAAGGATCGTCGCACCTTCGCGGCGGGCCTGAGCACTGATACGTGCGGCAACCTCGGGGCGGGGCAACGGGATATCGTTTTCGAGGCGGGCGAAGTTCGGGGTTGCGGGGTCTGGAATGACATCGGGGTCGGCGTGCCACCGCGCCGTGTCGGAGGGCGCGAGGCGGATGTAGAGCAGCAGTCCGAACACAACAAGGAGCACGAGGCCGAACAGGAAGGCGAGGGTTTTCATTGACCGCCCTTACGAGTGTTTCCCTTGAAAGGTAGAGCACAGCACCCGTCTGTCCAGCCGGGTTGCGCGGTTGGATTTGCGTATTTGGAGCAAGATGAAACCGGGGAGGAGGCGGCAATCAGCGCCTGTGAGGCCAGCAAAAGAGGCAGATCAGCTCCATCGCGACATGCGCGCCCATGATGGCGGTGGCGCCGGTGGTGTCATAGGGGGGCGAGACCTCGACCACGTCGCCGCCCTTGAGGTTGATCCCCGCCAGCGAGCGCAGGATCGCCGCCGCCTGCCAGCTTGCCAGCCCGCCCCAGACCGGGGTGCCGGTGCCCGGTGCAAAAGCCGGGTCGAGCGCGTCGATATCAAAGGTCAGGTAGCTGGGGCCGTCGCCAACGATCTCGCGCACGCGGGCAGCGACCGTTTCAGGCGTCTGGCGGTGAAGGCTGGGCGCGTCGATCACGTTGAAGCCCAGATAATCATCGCATTCGGTGCGGATGCCGATCTGAACCGAATGCGCTGGGTCGACGAAGCCCTGTTTGACGGCCTTGTACATCATTGTGCCGTGGTCGATGCGCGTCAGGTCGTCATCGGCCCAGAGGTCGGAATGGGCGTCGAACTGGATCACGCGCATCGGCCCGAATTTCTCGGCATAGGCTTGCAGGATCGGCAGGGTGATGTAGTGATCGCCGCCCAGCGTGATCGTACCCGGCCCGGCTTTGAGGATGCCGGCGATATGGTTCCTGAGTGCTGCGGGGAAATCGGCGGTTTTGGCGTAGTCGAACGCCATGTCGCCGTAATCGGTGATGGTGAAATCCGAGAGCGGGTCAAAGCCCCAGCCGAAGGGCGGGTCGTAGGGTTGCAGGGTTGATGCCTCGCGGATGGCGCGCGGCCCGAAGCGGGTGCCGGGGCGGTGGGTGACGGCCTGATCGAAGGGCACGCCGGTTACTGCCAGATCAACGCCTGACAGATCCTTGGTATAGCGCCGCCGGAGGAAACTGGTGGCACCGCCGAAGGCGTTCTCAAAGGCGAGGCCGCGCCGGTTTTCCCGGGTGAAGGCGGTGTCGACCTGTTTCTTTGCGTCTTCAAGCGCCATGGGCGGCCTCCGTCGGTGTGTCGGGCGGAATATGATCAAATCAGGAATGCTTGGCAATCCGCTTTCACCCGGAGACGCGCGGGGGCCGTTGCGGTGGTTCTGGCTTGGCACTACCCTGCCGAAGCGAAGGGCGGAATCCTTCGTGCAACCGGAAGCACTGCATGGCCCGTCTTTACGAAACTGAAGCCTATGATACGGGCAAATGGCCCGATAGTTACTGGCGTGCCAGCACCGATCTGCCGCCCTCCGCGCCCCCGCTTGAGGGCGGGCATCAGGCCGAGGTGGCGATCATCGGGGCGGGCTATGCCGGGCTGAATGCGGCGCTGGAACTGGCTGAACGGTTCGGCATTCAGGCGCATGTGCTGGAGGCCGGGCAGCCGGGTTGGGGGGCCTCGGGGCGCAATGGCGGGTTTTGCTGCCATGGCGGGGCCAAGCTGAGTGCGCAACAGATTGCTGCGCGCCATGGCGAAAGTGTCGCGCGCGAATGGCAGGCGTTTGAACATGACGCCATCGAGCGGGTGCGCGACAACCTCAACCGCTATGATATCGACGCCGACGCCGGGCCCGAGGGCGAGCTGTACATGGCCCATTCGATGCGCAGCTTTGCGCGGATGCGGGCCGAACCGCTTGCGCCAGGGGCCGAGTTGTTACCGCGCGCCGCGCTGGTCGAGCGCGGTTTTCAAGCTGCGGGTCTGGAGGGTGCGATTCTGTCGCCGCATGGCTTTCCGCTGCATCCGCTGAAATATGCGCTGGGGCTGGCCCGGGCGGCACAGGCGGCGGGAGTGGTGCTGCATGGCGGCAGTGCTGTGACGGGACTGGCGCGAGAGGGGGCGGGATGGCGGTTGCAGACCGCGCGCGGTGACCTGCGCGCGAAAAGGGTGCTGGTTGCCACCAACGGCTACAGCGACGAGGCGCTGCCGCCCTGGCTGCACGGGCGCATCTTTCCGCTTCTCTCGGCGATCCTTGTCACCCGCCCGCTGACCGGGGCCGAGCGCGAGGCGCAGGGATGGACCAGCCGCATCATGGCCTATGACAGCCGGCGGGTGCTGCATTACTATCGGCTGTTGCCGGACGGGCGGTTCCTGTTCGGCGGACGCGGCGGGATTTCGGCGCGTGGCGATGCGCTGGCCGCCTTCCATAGCACCCTGCGGGCCGAGTTCGAGGGGATGTTTCCTGCCTTTGCCGGCGCCGCGACCGAGCGTTACTGGGCCGGTTTCGTCTGCATGACCGGTAGTTGGCGGCCGTTTTGCGCCGAAGTTCCGGGTCAGCCGGGCCTGTTTGCGGCCTTGGGATGGCATGGAAACGGGGTGGCGGCGGCTTCCGAAGGCGGACGACGGATCGCGCGGGCGTTGGCGGGGGAGGTGAACCCTGCGCCCGCGCTGTTGCAGGCGCCGTTGAAGCGCTTCCCGCTGCCCGCGCTGCGCCGCCCGCTCAAGGGGCTGGCGGTGGGGCTGGCCAAGCTGGCGGATCGGCTGACATGAGAAGCGCGGTGCTGATCCTTATGCTGGCCGTCGCCCCGGCCCTGGCGGAAACGGGGGATGCCTGGAGCCAGCGCAAATGTGCGCTTTACGCCGATGCCTGGTCGCGCGCGCTTGAGGTGGTCGGGCGCGAGGGAATCAGCGAGGATTTCATCGCCGCGCATGACGATTTCATCGTCGGGGGGTGCGCGCTGCGCGGCGCGGTCTGCCCCCGTTCAGTGCAGGAATACCGGCTGGCCGATATTCTGACCATCGCGGCGATGAACGAGGGAATGGCCAGTACATTTCTGCCCTTTGCCTGTCCTGGCTGACACGCGCAGGTTGCCCGGGCGCGCCCGAGCGTTTAAGCAGATCCTTGGTCGCTTCCTGTTCGGGCGGCAAGTCATGTGTGATTGTGCAGGAGCGCGCGAATGAGCCCCACCGATACCGGCGCGGATAGCGGCAAGGATACGGGCGAGCATTTCTCTCGGCTACGGCACTATTTCGCCCGTTCCGAACGCAATTACGAACGGATGCTGGATGGCGCCAAGCACTTTGGCTACCATCCGGCCGGGCGCAAGGTTTCGGAGCGCGAAGCGCGCGATCTGTTGCATGATCTGGTCGCCGAGCGGCTGGGTCTGAGCGCCGAAGACCGGGTTCTGGATGCCGGTTGCGGGCAGGGCGTGGTGGCGAGCGATCTGGCGCGCAAGACCGGCTGCCGGATCGACGGGATCACCGTGCTGGATTTCGAGGTGCCCAAGGCGCAGGCCCGCGCCAAGGCGGCAGGCGTCGAGGGGCGCACGCGGTTTCAACTGATGGATTACAGCGCCACAAGCTTTGACGATGCCACATTCGATGCGGTCTATACCACCGAAACGCTGTCGCATTCGCCCGATATCCGCCAGACCCTGCGCGAGTTGCACCGCGTGCTCAAGCCCGGCGGGCGGGTGGCGTTTTTCGAATATTCCATTGCCGAAACCGATGCCTTCACGCCGCGCGAATGGACGCTTTTCGAACGTGTCGCGCGCGGCTCGGCCATGGTGGGGCTGCATGAATTTCGCAATGACCGCTTCCATGAGGTGATGGAAGCGGCCGGTTTCCGCAATGTGCAGACCGAGAACATCACTGCGAATATGCTCCCCTCGCTGGCGCGGTTGCAACGCTTCGCGCTCTTGCCCTACTATCTGGCGACCTGGCCCTTTGGCCGCCAGGAACAGAACCCCAACCGCAGCGCTGCCGTGATCTACCATTCGATGGTTCGCAAGGGGCTGGTGCGCTATAATATTTTCACTGCCCGCAAGTGAACGGGGCCGCGCGCCGTCCGTTCCGTGTGCCCTTGGAAAAACTGTGACCGAATCAAGGCACTATCGCTTCCCTGTCATCGCGCTGTGAAAAGGCATTCGGGCTGGGCCTATTGCCGCCCCGGCCTGGCTGGACTAAGCAGAAGCTTGGCGGTTTGGGGCAGTCTGAAAGGAATTTTATGCGGATTTTGGTTACCAATGACGATGGCATCAACGCACCGGGGCTGAAGGTTCTGGAGCAGATTGCAGTGGAAATCGCCGGACCGAAGGGCGAGGTCTGGGTCGTCGCACCCGCCTTTGAGCAGTCAGGTGTGGCGCACAAGATCAGCTACACCCATCCGATGATGATCGCCAAACTGGGCCCGCGCCGTTATGCCGCCGAGGGCAGCCCGGCCGATTGCGTGCTGGCCGGATATTACGATGTCTTGCAGGGCGCCCAGCCCGATCTGGTCCTTTCAGGCGTGAACCGGGGCAACAACGCGGCCGAAAACGCGCTTTATTCCGGCACGGTCGGTGGTGCGATGGAAGCCGCGTTACAGGGCCTTCCGGCGATTGCCCTGTCGCAATACATGGGCCCGCTGACCGAGGATATGTCTGACCCGTTTGAACCCGCGATCGAGCATGGCGCTGGCGTGGTACGCGCGCTTCTGGACAAGGGGCTGTGGGATGCGGGCGACTATCGTTTGTTCTACAGCGTCAACTTTCCACCCGTTCCGGGTGCGCAGGTCAAGGGCATGAAGGTTGCCGCGCAGGGTTATCGCAAGGATACGTTCTTTGGCATCGAGCCGCATATCTCTCCCTCGGGGCGCCGGTTCCTGTGGATCAAGGGCGGGCCGCAGCATCTGCCCACCGCGCCCGGCACGGATGCCGCCGCCAATCTGGATGGCTGGATCTCGGTCACGCCGATGCGCGCCGATCTCACCGCCCATGATGCACTCGATGCGGTGCGGGAGCGCCTTGAATGAACGATGACGCCCAGGCGGCAGAACGGATCATGCGCTTCATCTATGCGCTGCGCTCCAAGGGCGTGACCGATCCGGCGGTGCTGCGGGCGATGGAACGGATCGACCGTGGCGCCTTTGTGCGCGGCATCTTTGCCGAACGCGCCTACGAGGACATGCCGCTGCCGATCGCCTGCGGCCAGACCATCAGTCAGCCCTCGGTGGTGGCGCTGATGACCGAGGCGCTTGAGGTCTCGCCGCGCGACAAGGTGTTGGAGGTTGGCACCGGCTCGGGCTATCAGGCGGCGATCCTCAGTCAGCTGGCGCGCAGGGTCTACACGGTTGAACGGCACCGGCGGCTGGTGCTGGAGGCCCGCGCGGTGTTCGAGGCGCTGAACCTCGTGAACATCACCGCCCTGTCCGCCGATGGCTCGTTCGGTCTGCCTGAACAGGCGCCGTTCGACCGCATCATCGTCACCGCCGCTGCCGAAGATCCGCCCGGCCCGCTGCTGGCGCAGCTCCGCGTCGGCGGGGTCATGGTGGTGCCGGTGGGGCAGTCGGACACGGTGCAAAGCCTGATCAAGGTGCGGCGCACGGAGACCGGCTTTGACTATGAGGAATTGCGCCCGGTGCGTTTTGTGCCACTGCTTGAGGGTATGGCGCAGGACTGAAACGTGCACCCGATGCGCAAGGATTCTACTGCACATTGTGGTGATGGGCTGTCACTTGCGTGTAAAATGGGTATAAACGGCCTATCCGGGCGGCTCGGGCGCAAGCCACAGGGGGCGCTGGCATCGGCCATCACAAGCTGGGGCAGGCATGAGCAGGACACTTTTCAACACGACACTTTCCGGTTTCGACAAGTCAGTGCAGCGTGCGCCGCTTCTGGCGACGATCGCGGTGACAGCGCTCGGCCTGGGAGCGTGCAGTACGACAGATATGGACTGGGATTTGCGGCGCTCTGGCGGCTTTTCTACCGCCGAGGCCGCGCGTCAGGCCACGCCGCGCCGCCCGCAACCTGATTCGCGCGGCGTGATCTCGTATCCAGGCTATCAGGTGGCCATTGCCCAGCCGGGCGAAAGGGCGCGCGACGTTGCGGCGCGGCTGGGCGTGGATGCCGCAGCGCTGGCGCGGCACAACGCCATCGACGCCGATGCCGTGTTGCGCGGTGGCGAGACCCTGGTCCTGCCCTCGCGCGTGGCCGAGGGAACGGGCATGCCGCCTTCGGCGGGCACCGGGCCTATTGCCGTCACACCGCTGGATCGCACGGTCCCGAGCGCCGCCACCGGCGCCGAACCGGTTCGCCATCAGGTGCGCCGCGGTGAGACGGTCTTCACGATCGCGCGGCTTTATGATGTGCCGGCACGCTCGCTTGCCGAATGGAACGGGCTGCCTGCCGATATGGCGGTGCGCGAGGGGCAGATATTGATCGTGCCGATGCCGCAAAGCATCAGCCAGGCCGCCGCCAACCAGACTGCTGCGTTGCAACAACCCGGCACCACGCCGACACCGCCGACAGTGCCTGCCGACACGGCGTTGCCCGCGCCCCAGACGCAACCGCAGACACCGCCGCAAAGCACCGCGCCCGCCACCACGGCGCCCGGCCGCGGCTCGCCGACTCCGGTGCCGCCCTCTGCCTCGCAGCCGCTGCCCGCCGAAGATCCGGCACCGGCAGGGCAGGGCACCGCTGCAAGTGCACCCGCCGCGCCGCCCGTGGCCGACATGTCAGGGCAGCGGACAGAAGGGCCGCGCCTGGCGATGCCGGTCGAGGGCCGTATCATCCGCGCCTATGCGCGCGGTCGAAATGACGGTATCGGCATCGGTGCCCCGGCGGGCACGCAGGTGCGCGCGGCCGCCGCCGGAACGGTTGCGGCGATTACGCGGGATACCGATCAGGTGCCGATCCTGGTTGTCCGGCATGAAAACAACCTGCTGACCGTCTATGCCAATATCGATGATATCAGCGTCGAACGCGGCGCGCGGGTTACACGCGGGCAGGTGCTTGCCACGGTCCGGCAGGGCGATCCGTCCTTCCTGCATTTCGAGGTCCGCGAAGGTTTCGAAAGCGTCGATCCGATGCCTTATCTGCAATAACGGTTGGCGGCGGATCACTCCTACCCGTTTTGTGTCTGAAAATATCCTGGGGGTGAATGGGCCTCAGGCCCAGAGGGGGCAAAGCCCCCCCGCTTTCGCTTGCTGCTGCCCTCAGCGACGGCGCAGTGCGGCGCGCTGGGCTTCTTCCTCGACCCAAGCGAGCAGCCCGTTCATCAAGGCCTCGGCCATGCGGGCGCGCCAGGCGGGGTCCTGAAGGTTGGCCAGGTCATGCGCGCTGGACATGAAGCCGACTTCCAGCAGGACTGAAGGAATATCCGGCGCCTTGAGCACTGAAAAAGCGCCTTCCTGGCGCGCGCGGCGATGCGTGGCCAGCCCTTCGGCGACAATCGCGTCCAGCAATGCGGTCGTCAGCCGATCTGTGACCGGCCGGGTTTCGGTGCGCGCAATATCCATCAGGACACCGGCGACAACATCGTCAGCCCCGCTCAGATCCACACCGCCGCCCAGCAGGTCGGCGCGGTCGTGGCGTTCTGCCAGGGCGGCGGCGGCAGCGTCGCTGGCCTGATTGGCCAGAGTGTAAAGCGTTGCTCCCGAGGCCCCGCCATCGGCCAATGCATCGGCATGCAGCGACAGGAATACATCCGCCCCCGCCTGCCGCGCCACGCGGATACGCCCTTCCAGCGAGACAAAGACATCCGCCTCGCGTGTCATCACCACCTCGAAAGCACCGCTGCGGCGCAGCGTGTCGGCCAGTTCGCGCGCGAAGGTCAGCATCAGGTCGGATTCGCGCAGGCTGCCGTTCACAGCGCCCGGATCGACGCCGCCATGTCCCGGATCCAGCACCACGACTGAAGGCCGCATCCCCAGGGGGGGCGGCGGGGAAGGAGCGTGGTAGGGGGCATCGCCTGCCGGGGGCTGCACACGGCTGGCGTATGCCTCGGCGCTGACCGGAACCAGGCGCAGAACCAGCCGCGCCGCGCCGCTCGCGGGGTCGGTGCGCATGGCGACGGTTGCAAAATCCATTGGCTGCGCCAGTTCCAGCACCATCCGGGACCAGCCACCATCGGCCTGCCCCAGCCGGATTGCTGTAAGCGGGGCGGGCAGGGAGAGTGCGGCGGTGTCCAGCCCGGTCCAGTCGATGCGGCGAAAATCGACCATGGCACGCATCGGCGCGTCAACAAGCTGCACGCGATGCGGCACCGGCTGGGTCAAGGGCAGTTCAACAACCAGCGCCCCGCCCTCGCGCCGCAACTCGGCGGGCCCCGTGATTCGCGCGATCGCGCCCATGTCCTGCGCCGTGGCGACGCCTGCCAGAAAGGCCAGCATCACTCCTGCCACCATCCCCCACAGTCGGGTGATTGTTGACTGTTGCCTGTCTGATTGTTTCACCGCTCTGCCTTTGTTCGCGTCGTATTCTGAGCGCTCACCATAGCGGGCTTCGCACGGCCTTGGAATGCCCGGCACCACTCCCGGTTCCTTCACGTTCGAGTCAAACCGCGCGCCGTTTGTCGATCCGCCCTTGATCTTGCCGGCCTTGACAGGACACAGTCAGGCAAAACCCAGATCTGGAGTTCGCATGTTTCGTCCCCTCGCCGCATCGGTCGTGTCTGCCGCCCTTCTTCTTGCCGCGCCGCTTGGCGCCCAGACCGGGGCCTTCAGCGAGCCGATGGGCGATGCCGATCGTGCCGCCCTGCGCGCCGAGATCCGCGCCTATCTGATGGAGCATCCTGAGGTCATCTTCGAGGCGGTCGCCGAATACGAGCGCCGCACCATGGCCCAACAGGCCGACATGGATTCAACCCTTGTCGAGATCAATGCCGAGGCGATCTACGCTGATGGCCATTCCTGGATTGGCGGCAACCCCGAGGGGGATATCACGTTGGTCGAGTTCATGGATTACCGCTGCAGCTTCTGCCGCCGCGCCTTTCCTCAGATGATGGAATTTGCGGGCGAGGATGGCAATGTACGGCTGATCATCAAGGAACTACCCATTCTTGGCCCGCAATCCGAGGTCATGAGCCGCTTTGCCGTGGCGGTTTTGCAGCTTGGTACCAGCGACCAGTATTTCGAGGTGCACGAGCGGCTGCTGGAATGGGAGGGCGATGTATCCGACAGCGCCCTTGGCGCGCTTGCCGTTGAACTGGGGCTGGAGGCCGAGGCGGTGCTGGCGCGGATGCGATCTTCGGAAGTGACCGAGGTTCTTGCCGAAAACCGTGCACTGGCGCAGCGATTGCAGATCAGCGGCACGCCCAGTTTCGTGATCGGTAGGCCCGAGGGCCCGGGTGAGTTGCTGCGTGGCTTGCTGCCTGCGCCGGAATTGCACAACGTCGCGGCCCAACTGCGCGGCTGACACAATCCGCTGTCCGTTGACGCGGTGCGACAGGGCTTTCGCGCCGTGCCGGCGTCGTGGTCGGCGAAGGTTCCCTTCCTCGGGGCGGCTCGTTGAAGGGCCCAAATTATCGACAATTAATGCTTGCTAATTGGGCAGTTGCTTCGCAGATTGCAACAGTTCCTTTGTTCTCCGTGTTCCGCAAGGGCCGGGCGACAACAGAGAAAGACAAAGAATTGATACCCAGTCCCATGATCATACGGGCATTCCGGTCAGTCTGGCGTTGCCTGTCCGGAGCGGTTTTTGCGCTGTTGGTGGCATCGTCGGTGGCGCTGCCTGATGCTGCATCCGTTTCCGCTGCGAACCCGGTGACGATTCCCGGTGCTGATGCCCCCGCCTTTACCGAGGCGCTGACGCATTGGTTGGCGGATGATGAGGAACCGGCGCTGCAGGCTTTTTCCACGCTCGCCCATCAGGGCAACCGAGCAGCGCAGATCCTTCTGGGACTAATCGACAAATCGGCGTCCTTGCAGGGGCCTTGGCTGGCCTCCTTGTCGCGCAACGAGCGCATCGCGCTGATGCGTGCGCCGGGTGGGCTGTCTGGGCAAAGCTGGCTTGCCAGTGCCGCCGATCATCCGCTGGCGGCCAACTGGCTGGCGCTTCTGTCGGTTGACGCCGGGTTGCCGGTGGTCCAGCGGTTTGTCGAACTGGGTGAAGTCCGCGCTGCGCGTGAGGCGGTGGTGGTGCTGGCCGCGCGCGAACATGCCGATCTGCGCGCTGTCGCGCCCGAACTTCTGGAATCGGAGCTGACCTATATGCTCTGGCGCACCGCCGATGCCGAGCGGCGGGAGATGCTGCTGGCCTATGTCGCGCCCGACCATCCACAACGCCTGATGATGGGCGAGCAACGAATGTCCGAACACCTCGCGCGCTGGCTGGAACACTCTCCCGCCGCGCTTCCCATTTCAGCGCTGTGCGATGAGCGCTGCCCCGACAGCGGCGCCACCTGTCGCAGCGGCGCCTATCAGGCTCTGGCCAGCCATCGCGCCCTTCTGGTTCTGGGCAGCCCCGTCGAGGCATTGGTCAGCCAGGAGGACTTTCTGCGCAGCCCGCGCGGCCAGGCCACCGTTCTGCGCCGGATGCTGCAAAGCACCGATGCGCGCGGGCGCGGTGCGATGATCAGCCAGATGCGTGACCAGGACGCCTGCCTTGCCGAGGTTCTGTCGCAAGAGCGCACGCGCTACCATTACCGCCGTCCGGGCGTTGAAAACGGCACGCCCGTGCAGGCGGACTGAACCACACCAGCGCGCCGGGGCCTCAGCCGCGCTGGTAAAGACCCTCATAGATCGGGGTCAGTGTTTCCTGATCGAAAAGCGAGGAGACAGATGTTCCGTTCCAGGTGTTCAGAATCGCCTGGGCGAACAGGGGCGCGGTGGGCACGATACGGATGTTCGGCGCGGCTTTGACTGCCTCGGTCGGCTCGATGGAATCGGTGATCACCAGTGATTTCATCACTGATTTCGTGATCCGCTCCACCGCCGGGCCGGACAGCACGCCATGGGTGATGTAGGAATGCACCTCGGTCGCGCCGGCTTCGATCAATACCTCGGCAGCCTTGCAAAGTGTTCCTGCGGTGTCGCAGATGTCATCGACGATGATGCAGGTCTTGCCGGTCACATCACCGATGACGGTCATCTCGGCAACCTCGCCGGGCTTCTCGCGCCGTTTGTCGACGATCGCCAGAGCACAGCCGATCCGCTTGGCCAGTTCGCGCGCGCGAGACACGCCGCCGACATCGGGTGAGACAACAGTGACATCCTGTAGCCGGCCGCGGAAATTATGCTCGACATCCAGCGCGAAAACCGGTGCGGCATAAAGGTTGTCCACCGGAATATCGAAAAATCCCTGGATCTGGGTTGCGTGAAGATCCAGCGTCAGCACCCGGTCGATGCCCGCCTCGTTGATCAGATTGGCTACCAGCTTGGCCGAAATGGGCGTGCGTGCCTTGGTCCGACGGTCCTGCCGTGCGTAGCCGAAATAGGGGATTACCGCCGTGATCCGCGCCGCCGACGAGCGTTTGAGCGCGTCAGCGATGATCAGCAGTTCCATCAGGTTGTCATTGGCCGGGTTCGAGGTGGACTGGACGATGAACATGTCCTCGCCGCGCACATTCTCGAAGACTTCAACGAAGATCTCCTGATCATTGAAGCGCTCGACGCGGGCATCGACCAGCTTGACCGACATGCCCCGATGTAGGGACATGCGCCGCGCGATGGCCTGCGCCAACGGACGGTTGGCGTTGCCGGAAATGAGTTTCGGTTCGGTCATGGCGGGCATGTCGGGTCCTCGGTGGCCTGTTAGAACGGGATTCCAGATGTTGACACCGCTTATCACCCGGCTACGGTCTTGCAAACCCGAAGCCCCGCCCTGGAGCGCCGAATGCTGCAAATCGATTACTATCTGACCCCTGTGTCGCCCTGGGTGCACATGGCCGGGCGGCGCCCCGCCGAACTGGCCGCCCGCCACGGCGCTGTGCTGCGCTATAAACCCGTTGATCCGGCAGCACTTTTTGCGCGGACCGGCGGGCTTATGCTGAACGAACGGCATGAGAGCCGGCAGGAATACCGGATGCAGGAACTGCGGCGGCAGTCCTTGAAACTGGGCATTCCGCTGGTGCTGAAACCCGCGTATTTCCCGACCAACCCTGCGCCCGCCGCTTATGCGATCATCGCGGCGCAGGAATCGGGGCAGGAGGGCGATATTCACGCGCTGGTGCAGGGGCTGACACGCGCCTGCTGGGAAGAAGAGCGCAACATTGCCGAGGATGACGTTATCCGCGATTGCCTGGCGCGCGCGGGGTTCGATCCGGGTCTGGCGATGTCCGGCCTTCTGACCGGGGCCGAGATTTATTCGCGCACCCTGGAAGAGGCCGTGCGCGTGGGTGTTTTCGGATTTCCGTTCTTCGTGGTGGGCGACGAGAAATTCTGGGGGCAGGATCGGATCGATGATCTGGCGCTTTGGCTGGAAGGCAAGCTTCAGTCATGATCCATTCAACCCGAATGGGTGATCTCAACGGGCTTCCGACAGTCCTGGCGCATTGTTTTCTGGGTCATGGTGGCGGCTGGAAGCGCTTGCTGGCGGCGCTGGAAACACCGCTTGATGCCGTGGCTTTCGACCTGCCGGGCCACGGGCGTTCGGGCCCCTGGGACAGGAGGAGCGACCTGCACGCGGTGGCGACTGCGGCACTGGCAGCGCAGATCGGGCGGCCGTCACTGTTGATCGGTCATTCCTTTGGCGGCACGCTGGCGCTGCGTCAGGCACTGGAAGCGCCGGAAACGGTGCGCGGATTGGTGCTGATAGAGCCGGTTCTGTTCGCCGCCGCTCGCAACACGCCTGCATTCGCCGACCATGTCGACGGCGAAACACCGTTGCGCGAAGCCTTTCATCGCGGCGATCTGGCCGAGGCCGGGCGCATCTTCTTTGCGCTGAACGGCGATGAGGCGGGCTGGCATGCAATGCCCGCACCTGCGCGCGCGGTGATGATCCGGCAGATGGCGATGATCGATGCCACCCATCCTGTGTTGATGGAGGATAGCGCCGGCCTGCTGGTGCCGGGCCGGATGGCGGCGTTCGACAAACCGGTTCTGGTGCTGGCCGGGGCGGTGTCGCCGCCGATCTTTCCTGCCGCAGCGCGTGCCGTTGCGGCCGGTCTGCCACGCGCCGAATTTGCCACTGTCTCTGGCGCGGGTCATATGGCGCCCATAACCCACCCTGACGCCACCGCAGCTATAATTGACGGCTGGTTGGCGCGCATCGGTTTGACCGAGAAACCCCGCGTCGGCTGACGCGGGGTTTCTCGCAACAATTTAATGAATGAAATCAGGCCGCTTCGGCTTGTGCCGCAGCCATGCGACGCTCGCTTTCCTCGCGCGACAGCGCGACCGAGGTGCGCACACCATTGGCGACAAATTCCATCAGCCCGTTCACGACACGCTCGTTCGGATCGATCCCCGCACAGGTCAGCACTTCGCGACCATCGCGCGAGCGCGCCCAGCGGGCAATCTGTTCCGGCCCGTTGCCGTATTTCTTGTCATCGGCGATGGCGTCATCCAGCGCAGCCAGAACCACGGCGGCAAACAGCTTGCGGGCCCGCTGTCCCTGCTCGTGGTTGTACGCGGTGCCATCCACAAAATCGAACATTCTTACCGTCCTTATTCTTGCTCTTGCATTTTCTGGCGTCGGTCT
>ERZ869909.278-NODE-278-length-71800-cov-80.421287_pt1 | contig 71800 bp, 62 predicted proteins | sample MGYA00520892_ERZ869909 | MGnify/ENA primary metagenome ERZ869909 (study PRJEB32215, sample SAMEA104723947) | bioreactor metagenome | biome: bioreactor; feature: anaerobic bioreactor; material: water | place: China | collected 2015-03-12 ...
AAAACGCAGCCCGGGCCCGTTCTGGCCCCGTCCGCGTCTTGTGCTTTCCGCTCGATGGCGCGTCTATAGGCTGAAAACCCCTGGTCTGGCAAGAGCGGAAGCGCGTTGACGGTTCGGTTCAGCCCTGCCGCTCCAGCCGCCCGGCAATCACTGCCACGGCCTGCGCCACCGCCTGATCGATGCTCATCTCGGATGTGTCCAGCATCACCGCGTCATTGGCCGGGCGCAACGGCGCATCGGCCCGGCCCATGTCGCGCTCGTCGCGCAGACGGACCTGCGCCAGCACCGCCTCGAAGCTTTCCGACTCGCCGGTTTCCAGCCAGCGGCGGCGCGCGCGCACCTCGGGGCTGGCGGTGACAAACAGTTTCACATCGGCCTCAGGGCAGATCACCGTGCCGATATCGCGCCCGTCCAGCACCGCACCCCCCTCTCGCCGGGCAAACTCGCGCTGAAACGCAACCAGCGCGGCCCGCACGTCGGGGATCACGGCGACCCGGCTTGCGGCCTCTCCCGCCCCAAGACTACGCAGGTCATCACGCAACAGATCCTCGGGCTGCAACGCCCGCGCAACCGCCACCGGATCGCCCCCCTTTACACCAACGGCGCGATACAAAAGCCCGGTATCGAGATGCGCGAAACCAAAACGCGCGGCCACGGCGCGGCTGATCGTGCCCTTGCCCGCCGCGGCGGGGCCGTCGATGGCCACGGTGAATCGCATGCTCAACCTCCAGCCCGCGATATTGTCGCCCCAAGCCCTGCCATCAGCGGCTCGAACACCGGAAACGAGGTGGCGATAGGCGCGGCGTCATCCACCGCCACCGGCGCTTTCGCAGCCAGCCCCAGACACAGGAACGACATGGCAATGCGGTGGTCCAGTCGGCTTTCAACTGTTGCACCTCCCGGCACGCCTTCCGCGCCGCAGCCGTGTACGATCAGCGTATCCTCGGTTTCCTCGACGCGAACGCCACAGGCTTCCAGGCCCCGGGCCATGGCGTCGATCCGGTCGCTTTCCTTAACGCGCAATTCCTTCACCCCGCGCATGACCGTGCGCCCTTCGGCACAGGCGGCGACGGCAGCAAGAACCGGAAATTCGTCGATCATGCTCGCGGCCCGTTCGGGAGGGGTCTCCACCCCCTGTAGCGCTCCCGAGAACCGCACCCGCAGGTCCGCTACCGGCTCGCCCCCCTCTTCGCGCGTGTTTTCAAAGGTCAGGTCCGCGCCCATTTCGACGAGCGTGGTGAAAAGCCCGTTGCGCGTCGGGTTCTGGCTGACACCCGGCACCGTTATCTCCGAGCCGGGCACGATCAGCGCCGCGCAGACCGGAAACGCTGCCGAGGACGGATCGCGCGGCACCGCCACCACCTGCGCCCGTAACTCAGGCTGTCCGGTCAGGGTGATCACCCGTCCCTCAGGAGTATCCTCCACCACAACCTCAGCGCCAAAGCCGCGCAACATCCGTTCGGTATGATCGCGCGTGGCTTCGGGCTCGATCACCACGGTCTGACCCGGCGCGTTCAGCCCGGCCAGCAGCACCGCCGATTTCACCTGCGCCGAGGGCATCGGCAACGTATAGCGCACCGGCACCGGGTCAATGGCGCCGACCACCGTCATCGGCAACCGTCCACCGGTACGGCCATAAGCCTGCGCACCGAACAAAGCCAGCGGCTCGGTCACCCGGCCCATGGGCCGCTTGTTGAGGCTGGGATCCCCCGTGAATGTGGCAGTGATCGCCGTGGTGGCCATCGCGCCCATAATCAGCCGCACGCCGGTGCCCGAGTTGCCGCAGTCAATCACCTGCGCGGGTTCTGCAAATCCGCCTACGCCCACGCCCTGCACCGACCACGCGCCGGGGCCGTGGCGCGTCACGGTTGCCCCGAAGGCACGCATCGCACTTGCCGTATCAAGCACGTCCTGCCCTTCCAGAAGCCCGGTAATCCGCGTCTCCCCCACCGACAGTGCGCCCAGAATCAGCGCGCGATGGCTGATCGACTTGTCGCCCGGCACCTCGGCCACGCCCCGCAGCGGGCCGGAACTGGCGGATTGCATCGGAATGGGGGTTTCATGGCCGGACATGCGCGCCTCTTTCTGCTGCCTCGACCCGCTGATAGCGCAAGCCGAAGGCCCGGTCCAGAAGGGGGCTGCTCAGGCCCGCTCATCCTTTGGCGAGCCCATGACCACAAAGGTGGTCAGCGCGCTGACTTGCGGCAGGGTGCCCAGAATCTCGGTGTGGAAATGCTTGTAGGCCACCAGATCGGCCACTTCGACACGTAACAGATACTCCACCGTGCCGGTAATGTTGTGACACTCGCGCACCTGATCGGCCATGCGCATCGCGCGTTCGAAGCCCTCCTGCGCGGCCTTGGTATGCTGCGACAAGCCCACCGTGACATAGGCAACAAAGCCGATCCCGCGTTTCGCCGGGTCCAGCACCGCCCGATAACCGGCGATCACGCCGCGCCGTTCAAGTTCCTGAACCCGGCGCAGACAGGCCGAGGGCGACAACCCGACGCGCTCGGCCAGTTCCAGATTGGAGATCCGACCCTCGCGCGCAAGAATGCGCAGTATCCTGTCGTTGATGGCATCATCTGTGACCATGAATTGCGAAATTATCCGCTTTCCGGCATTCTTTGCAATAAAATTTTATCTTTCGCCGAATATGATTGCGAAGAATAACCGACAAACCGCAGATGCCCCCAGAAACCCTTGCCGCGCTCGCCGCCTTTGCCTTTGTCAGCTCGATCACCCCAGGGCCCAACAACCTGATGTTGCTGGCCTCCGGGGTGAATTTCGGCTTCCGTCGGACGGTGCCGCATATGCTGGGCATCGGCATCGGCTTCACGGTGATGGTGGCGCTGGTCGGGTTAGGGTTGGCCGGGGTATTTACTGCCTGGCCACCGGCACGCCCCGCACTGAAGATCGCGGCAGCGGCATACATGCTCTGGCTGGCGTGGAAAATCGCTCATGCCGCGCCGCCTGAATCGGCCCAAGGCAATGCAAACCCGCTCACGTTCCTGCAGGCGGCGGCGTTCCAATGGGTCAACCCCAAGGCCTGGACCATGGCCCTTGGCGCGATCGCCCTCTACGCCCCGGGGCAAGAGGTTGCGGCAGTGCTCTGGGTGGCTGCGATCTTCGGCTTGGTCAATCTGCCCTGCATTTCCAGCTGGACGGTGATGGGCATGGCGCTGAAACGTGCCCTGCAAAACCCCGCCCGCCTGAGGGCATTCAACGCCAGCATGGCACTGCTGCTCGTCGCTTCGCTCTATCCGGTCCTGACCGGCTGAATGCGCGCACCCAGCCTGACGGAAAGCCACCCGACAGGGTCAGGGCGCCGAACCCAAGCACCCGCCCCATCGAGCAGCCCCGGCCCCTTCATCTTGCCGGAAATACGCTGGGGGGTGAATTGGCCGAAGGCCGAGAGGGGGCAACGCCCCCCCCCTGGCCGCGCTCAATGCGCTGGCACCAACATACCCTTTTCGCGCGCCAGTTCGCGCATCCTTGTCTGCAATTTCTCGAACGCCCGCACCTCGATCTGGCGGATCCGCTCGCGGCTGACACCATAACGCGCCGACAATTCTTCCAGCGTCACCGGCGGCTCGGCAAGGCGGCGCTCGGTCAGGATGTCGCGTTCGCGCTCGTTCAGTGCCTCCATCGCTGCCATCAGCAGGGTTTGGCGCGCCTCGAACTCCTCGCGATCAGCATAGCTGGAGGCCTGATCGGCATCCTCATCCTCAAGCCAGTCCTGCCAACTGCCTGATCCTTCCTCGCCGCCAATCGTGACATTAAGCGAGGCATCGGCCCCCGCCATGCGGCGGTTCATATCCACCACCTCGGCTTCGGAAACCGACAGATCAGCAGCCAGTTGCTTCACATTCTCCGGGCGCAGATCACCCTCTTCAAGCGCACCGATCCGCGATTTGGCCTTACGCAGGTTAAAAAACAGCTTCTTCTGCGCCGAGGTGGTGCCCAGCTTCACCAGCGACCAGGAACGCAGGATATATTCCTGAATGCTCGCCCGGATCCACCACATCGCATAGGTCGCCAGCCGGAAACCCTTTTCCGGGTCAAACCGCTTGACGGCCTGCATCAGGCCCACATTCGCTTCCGAGATCACTTCCGCCTGCGGCAAGCCATACCCGCGATAGCCCATGGCAATCTTGGCGGCCAGCCGCAGATGGCTGGTCACCAGCTTGTGCGCGGCCTCGGCATCCTGATGGTCCACCCAGCGCTTGGCCAGCATGTATTCTTCCTGCGGTTCCAGCATCGGAAAACGCCGGATTTCCTGCAGATATCGGTTCAACCCCTGTTCGGGCGACGGGGCGGGCAGATTTGCATAGCTGCTCACGTTGGTCCCACTCCTGTTATGTTAAACGCCTTTACATCCACTTGGGGACGCAACAGCGAAACGTCAAGTCATCACCGCAATGACTGAATATCTCATGAACAGAATAACGCCTGAATACGAAACGGGTCCAGCCCGCTCACGCAGATGGGATCGCATGTCATGTTGCGCCCCCGCCAGGCGTTTCAGGCGATCAGCCGCGCAACCCCTTCACGGATCAGCCGCCTGACCAGAACCACCTTGCCCTCGCTGTCCAGATCACCTGCCAGTTCCCCCACACGGAATTGCGCGCGCGACAGGGCATCGCGCAGCGTCTCCTCGGCATAGGCAGGAAATGCGATGTCGACACCATACACACAGAGCACGATTTCGCTCTCGGCCTGCGCCTCCCCTTTCGGAGCCGGTCGCGCCTCGATCCGCCAGATAAGATCGGGACGCAGCGCGATCATGCTTTCGGGCCCGGCGCTGTCTGATACAGCATGTTGCATGAACTGACCCGGCACCACCGGTAAACGCCGTTGGCGGAACTCGGCGGCAAAACTGTCAAACGTCCGGCCGGGGTCGATCTGCCGTGCCGCTTTCGCCATCAGATCATGAAACTGCACGGCCATGCCGCTATAGTCGAATCCCTCATTGGCAAACCCCGGCGGCAACGCGCCGCGAAACGCTGGGTCCGTCAATGACTGCTGTACCAGCGCCTCGACCAGCAGATCAATCCAGCGTGGGGTCAGCAGGCCCGTTGTGATATGAAGCGACAGTTCGTCGGTGGCGATTGCATCATGCACGACACCGCGCGGGATATAGGCCATGTCACCCGGCCCGAGCACAAAGGTATCGATCACCTCACCGGGCACGAAACCCGCCGGATCGAAGGCCTGACTGCGCAGCGGCAAAACCATTGGTGATTCGTAAATGCGCCAGGTCTTGCTGCCATGGGTCTGAAGCACGATCACATCGTGTGAGTCATAATGCGTCTTGAAACCCTGCGCGTTGTCCGGGGTGAAGTAGATGTTGGTCTGCAAATCGCAACTGAACACCACCTCCAGCGCGCGGCAATAGGCGGCAAGCCTGGGCAGGCGGCGGTGAAGCTGCGGCAGGATCACCGTGCTGCCTTGCGCGAAATGCTGCGCAACCTGCACCGGGTCAACCTGCCCCGAGGGCAGCGAATAGTGATCCTCATCGATGCCCGCGCCGTTGTTGACCAGTTGCAGATCGGTGGCAGGAAGGATCATCTCGGTCAGGACGCGGTCGATATCCTCGATCGACAACAGATCACGGTAATATCCCGGGTCCGTTCGATGGACAACGAGATGACGTTTTTCGAAGTATTCCGCAAAGAAAACCTCAGGGGTGACCGGGGCAATGGCGCGGGAAAAATCCATCCGCGCCTGGGGCACCGCGTTATCCTTCATCAAAAATCTCCCTCAACGTCCTGAAATGCCTCATGATCACCACCTTGACCGGTCGTGCCGTATCAACGTAAGTTACTGATACGAATTTTATTATGAAAGCTCTTCAGGTGACAGATAAGCCCAAAAAGAAATGCCGGACATTGTCCGACGATGACATCAAGACCCGCAGCAGTCTGGGCCGCCGCACCTTTCTGCTGGGTGCCTTTGGCGGAACCGCAGCGCTTGCCGGTTGCGTCAGCAGTGGTCTGACCGATGCCGATGTCGGTGCCTACGCCGACCCTCCGGGCGGCGGTCGCGGGATGCGGGGAAGCGGCATCACCGATGGCGACATGGGGGCCTATGCCGATCCGGTCGGGCGCGGGCGTGGCACCCGGCGCTCCGGCATTACCGATTCCGATATGGGCAGGGGCGCCGATCCCGTTGGCGATGGAAGGGGCGGGCGCCGTGGCACCGGGATCACCGATTCCGATACAGGCCCGCGTGCAGACCCAGTTGGTGATGGAAGGGGTCGTCGCCGACGCTCCGGCATAACGGATTCCGACACCGGCCCGCGCGCCGATCCCGCTGGCGATGGCCGGGGACGCCGCAGGGTGACAGATCATGACACCGGCTCCTATGCCGACCCGGTCGGTCGCGGGCGCGGCTGAGCCGGGCTGTGACCGCTCTGGCTTCGCATAAACGCGGGATACTGATTGTTACCTGAAACAGGCTGTGGTCACCGTTCCGCGGCCGTCAGCCTGCGCCCCTCCCCGTGATGGCACTCACGTCGCCTCACGCTGCGCCACGCAACTGCACCAGCAAACCGGCCATGTCAGGCGGCAGCGGCGCGTCAAAATCCATCGGCTCGCCAGTCAGCGGGTGATCGAACCCCAGACTGGCGGCATGCAGCGCCTGACGTGGAAACGCCGCCACCGCCTCGCCCACCCCCTCTGGCAGTGCCGCCGCCGACAGTTTGCGCCGCCCACCATACACCGGATCCCCCACCAGCCCATGCCCGGCATGCGCCAGATGCACCCGGATCTGATGCGTGCGCCCGGTTTCCAGCCAACATTCCAACAGCGCCAGTTGCGGCGGGTTGCCAAACGCTTCAAGCACCCGCGCCCGTGTCACCGCATGCCGGCCGCGATCAAAGAACACCGCCTGACGCTGACGATCATGCCGATGCCGGTCCAACCGCGAGGTGATCTTCAATATCCCGCCGGCCTCGAAACTGACCCCCTTCACCCCCCGCAAACGCGGATCACCAGCATCGGGTAGCCCATGCACCAGCGCCAGATACCGGCGGCGGGCGGTATGCGCCTCGAACTGCGCGGCCAGGGCATGATGCGCACGGTCAGACTTGGCAACCACCAACAGCCCCGAGGTATCCTTGTCGATCCGATGCACAATGCCCGGCCGCTTCTCCCCCCCCACGCCAGAGAGGCTGTCCCCGCAATGATGCAGCAAGGCGTTCACAAGCGTCCCGGCACCCGATCCAGGGGCAGGATGCACCACCATCCCCGCGGGCTTGTCGATGACGATCAGCGCCTCATCCTCATAGACCACCGAAAGCGCAATCGCCTCAGGTCGCGTCGCCACCTCGGCGGCCGGGGCAACGGCAATGGAGACCTCGTCGCCCGCGGCCACCCGCGCGCGCGCATCCAGCAACACCACACCCGCGCGCGACACCGCACCTTCGGAGATCAGCCGCATCAGGCGCGAGCGCGACAGCGCCGCTTCCTCTGGCACATCGCGCGCCAAAGCCTTATCCAGACGTTCGGGCGGATTATCCCCAATAACCACGCGCACTATCGAAAGGCCCGCATCCATGTCTTCATCATCCCCGCGCGTCACGCCTGATCCTCCACCATCCGGTCCGTTGCCGCCGGACCTGCGGTTTCTCAAAATCCTGGTCACCACATTGGCGGGCGTGATGATCCTGGGGCTTGTAACCATCATCGCATTGCTTGTCATCCGCCTGACCGCCGCACCCGCCCCCCTGGCCCTGCCTGACAGCATCACCCTGCCCGAAGGCGCTGCCGCTCAGGCCGTTACCCTGGCACCGGAAGCCGTGATCATCCTCAGCGAAACCGAAATCCTGTTCTTCGATCGCGCCACCGGCCAGCTTGAACGCCGCTACCCGCTCGACTGAGCCATCCGCGCCGCTTCATCTTGCCGGAAATACGCTGGGGGGTGAATTCGGCCTAGCCGAAGAGGGGGGCAACGCCCCCCTGCCCGCGCGCGGCGCAGCCGCGCGCCCGGCCCAACAGACGGCGAAGGGTCTTTGATCCTTCAGCCAACTGGCGGGAGCGCCTCCGCCCCCGCCCTTTCTCGGAGCATACCGTTCAAAGCTCCGCCATCACCGCGTCCGAGGCCTCGAAATTGGCGGTGACATTCTGCACGTCATCGTCATCTTCCAGCGCATCCAGCAGCTTCATCAGCTTTTGCATACCTTCCAGGTCCAACTCGGTCGTGGTCTGCGGCTTCCAGATCAGCTTGGTCGATTCCGCATCGCCCAAACTGGCCTCCAGCGCCGTCGATACCTCTGCCAGTTCCGTGAAATCGCACCAGATCACATGTCCGTCCTCGGCGCTTTCCACATCCGAAGCGCCGGCCTCGATCGCCGCCTCCATCACCGTGTCAGCATCCCCCACCGAGGCCGGATAGAGGATCTGGCCCATCCGGTCGAACATGAACCCCACCGAACCGGTCTCGCCCAGGTTTCCGCCGTGCTTGGCAAAGAGCGAGCGCACATTCGACGCGGTGCGGTTGCGGTTGTCAGTCATCGCCTCGACAATCACCGCCACACCGCCGGGGCCATAGCCCTCATAGCGGATCTCCTCGTAGTTCTCCGCATCCCCGCCCAGCGATTTCTTGATCGCACGCTCGATCACATCCTTGGGCACCGAAACTGCCTTGGCCTCTTTCACCGCCAGCCGCAGGCGCGGGTTCTTGTCGGGGTCCGGGTCGCCCATCTTGGCGGCGACAGTGATCTCCTTGGACAGCTTGGAAAACAGCTTCGCACGCGCAGCGTCCTGCCGGCCCTTGCGATGCTGGATGTTGGCCCATTTGGAATGGCCTGCCATGGTTCTCTCCACTTGAATTCTTCGTTTGCCTGTAGCGCAGCCCTGCCCGGTCTGGCAAGGGCGGCGCGCCGCTGCACCGCCCTGACGGGCTGGCCCGGACAGAAAAAACCGCGCTTCGGGCGTACCGAAGCGCGGCGACAATCCGGCTTGCGTGGGGCTGCGTCAGGCCGCGCGGGCCACAAGAACCTCGCCGACCTGGCGCTGCGCGCCAACCTCGTCCAGCCCCGAAACCGCGGCAACCTCACGCGTCAAGCGCTCCAGCGCAGCTTCGTAAAGCTGGCGCTCGGAATAGCTTTGCTCGCGCTGGTCGTCGGTGCGGTGCAGGTCGCGCACTACTTCGGCAATTGCCAGCAGATCGCCAGAATTGATCTTCTGCTCATACTCCTGCGCCCGCCGCGACCACATCGCGCGCTTCACGCGCGCCTTGCCCTTGAGGGTGGCCAGCGCCTTCGAGACGATATCCGGCGAGGAAAGCGAGCGCATGCCCACCTGCGTCGCCTTGTCTGTAGGCACGCGCAGGGTCATCTTGTCCTTCTCGAACGAGATCACGAACAGCTCAAGCTGCATCCCGGCAATTTCACGCTCCTCGATGGAAACGATCTTGCCTACCCCATGCGCAGGATAGACCACGAAATCGTTGGGGCGAAACTCGGCTTTACGGGCTTTGCTCATATTGGCGCTTCCTCGGCTTGGCCCATTTCCGGCGACAGCAAACCCACGGGAAACAGCGTTTCCCGCGAGAGGGCTTAATTTGTCACCAAAAAAATGCATCGCACAGGCGAGCAGCACTGCGGATGCCGGGCAGGTTCTGAAATGTAAACCTTTTCTAACACAAAAATGCTGCGAATCAAAGCACTGAATCCGCTACATATTCACAGGCACGTGCTCAACGCGCCCCACAGAGGGTTGCTGACGTAACGTCAGCGCATCGTTTCGGTTCCCCCCATCGACGATTCCTGTCGCAGCCGGCTGTCAATCGCCCGCGCCAGGGGCTTCCGAGAAATACTTGTCCATCTTTCCTGCCTCGCCATCGCGCTCGGCGGCCTCGGGCAAGGGGTCGCGGCGCTGGGTAAGCACTGGCCATTGCTCGGAATACTTGCGGTTGAACTCCACCCAAGGCTCCATATCGGGCTCGGTATCCGGACGAATCGCATCGGCGGGGCATTCCGGCTCGCAAACGCCGCAATCGATACATTCATCGGGGTGGATAACCAGCATGTTTTCACCCTCGTAGAAGCAGTCCACAGGGCATACTTCCACGCAATCGGTGTATTTGCAGGCGATGCAGTTGTCGGTCACGACATAGGTCATGGCGGCGCTCGTCCTCGTTACGTTGCCCCGGACTTAATGCGGTTATGCCGATCAATCAAGCCGTCCTTGGGGTATTGTTTGTATGCGCCCAAATTTTTGCCCGATTTTGTTACCCGAACTTCGCCTGCGACACTTTCGCCCGACAGAAAAACCATCGCCGGTCCCGCCCTCAGCCCTGCAGATCGCGTCCGCGCAGGGCATCCAGCGCGCGCCGATCGCGGCCCTGCGGACGACCGCCCGACGCTGCGCGCGGGCGTGACAGATCGGGTGGCGGCGGTGCAGGCGAGAGGTCTTCATAAAGCGCCCGCGCCTCGGGGGCAGGGCCGCGCCTTGTGCCCGGCGCCACCATCCGCACCACACGCACCCGCTCGCCCTGCATGAAGGTCAGCACATCGCCGGGGCGCAGCTGGGCCGCAGGCTTTGCCACGGGCTGGCTGTTCAGCCGCATCCGCCCGCTTCCCACCGCCTGAGCCGCGAGGCTGCGCGATTTGAAGAACCGCGCATGCCAGAGCCATTTGTCCAGCCGGATCGGGCCGGGTTCGGGCGCAGCAAGATCAGCGGCTGCGACCATTGCGCGTCAGGTCTTGTCGCGCAGCCCCATGAGGGCGGCGGCGAAAGGGTTGTCGGGGTCGATCCTGTCGCGGCGCTTGTCAGGCCCGGACGTGAAGCTGCGCGGTGCGTCCTTTTTCGGCCCGCCATCGCGCCGGGCGGGCTTGCCGCCCTTGCGATCGCCGCGGTCCTTGCGGTCGGGGCGGCCTTGCTTCTGCCATCGTTCACCCTTGTCATCACCTGCGCGGGCACCCTGCCCCGCCGCGCCATCGGCGGAAACGTTGCGCGGTTTGCTGCGCGCGCCACCGCGACCGCCCGGCTCAGCCGCCTGATCGCGGCTGGTGCCGCCCTGTGCGATGTCACGCCGCGGGCCACGACGCTGCTGGTTGCGCGGGCGCGGCGCCCAGCGGAAGGTGAAGAACACCTCCATCTCTTCTGCCGCCATCTCTTCAGCTTCGGCCATCGACGGTTGCCCTGGCACACCACCGGGAACGTCAACGGGCACTTCCAGCGGCATGTCGCCCGGAACCTCGACAGGGGATTCGACCGGACCTTCGTCCGGGTTCTCGACCGGCGCTTCTTGCGGTGTATCGCCAGGTTCTTCGGTGGGTGTTTGCGGCGGGGTCTCCGGCGGGGTTTCTGGTGGAACCTCGGGATCACCCTCAGCCGAGGATGCACCACTGTCGACCCCAGCGGTAGTATCCGCGGCCCGCCCGATCACCGCTGCCGCTGCCTGCGCCGCTGCCTTTGCGGCAATCTCCTCGGCGGTCAGCTCTACCGGGCCTTGTGCCCGCGCCTTGACCCGCTCACCCTTCTCGGCGGCATAGCCCAGACCCTGCATCAGATCGGCGAACTGCTCCAGCGTCATGCCGGTAATCGACAGCATCTCGGGCGCGGCCTCGAACCCTGCGCGGCTGTCGCGCGCGCGCAGAAGATCGGCCAGCCGCTCCAGCATGTCGATGCGGATGGCACGCGCACCTGAGGGCTTGTAACCAGCTAGCGTATAATGCTGCTGTGGCACATCGGCCAGGTTGGGAATGGTCACCAGCCCCGGCGGCGGGCTTTCGGGGAATTCATCCAGACCCTGAACAAGCGACCACAGAACCAGCCGCAACCGGGTTGGCGCCGGCTTCAGCAGCGCTGGCAGAAAGATCGTATACTGGCCAAAACGGATGCCATGCTTGCGCAGAGCACCGCGCGCTTCCTGATCAAGCTGCTTGACCTCGTCGGCAACCTCCTCGCGTGGCAAGACGCCCAGCGCTTCGACGATGCGAAAGGCAAAGCCACGCGCCAGCCCGGTCAGGGTTTCGTCGCGCTGAAGGTTTGTCAGCGGCTCGAACAGCGCGGCGACCTTGCGATCGATGAAATGCTGCAAGCGCCGGCGCACCTTTTCGGCGACATCCGGCCCGGCCTCTTCATCGACGAAAGCCACGGCCTGCGGGCGCAGGGCATCGGGTCCGGCGACCAGCTTGCCGACGGCTTCCGCGCCCCACATCAGCCCGCCCTGCTCGGTGAAATCCATCTCGCTGTCAGGCGCGTTATAGAACCGGTCCGCGCGCAGATGGAACGCCGGGGCCAGCGCCGCAACAGCGGCCTGGCGGAGGGTGCGCGCCTCTTCTGTCGACGCCGTCTTGTCCTGCCGGAAACGGAACCCTTCAAGACGGCCGATGAACTCGCCCTCAACCGTCACTTCACCCTTGTCATTCACCTCGGCCACAAGGCTCTCCTTCTGGTTCAACCGCCGCAACAACACGCTGGTGCGCCGGTCAACAAATGCAGCAGTCAGGCGTTCGTGCAACGCATCCGACAGACGGTCTTCTACCGCGCGCGTCTCGCCGCGCCAATGCTTTTCATCGCTTACCCAGCCAGGGCGTTGCGCAACGTAGGTCCATGTCCGGATGAACGCCAATCGCCGCGAAAGGGTGTCGATATCCCCTTGAACCTTGTCGATGCGCGAAATGTTCCGCGCCAGCCAGTCATCGGGAATCTGGCCACCACGATACAGGAATCCATGCAGGCGGGCCAGCAGCCCGGCGTGTTCGGTGCTGGAAATACCCCGAAAATCAGGGATTCGGCACACATCCCACAACAGGCGGACATCGCGCGCATCGCGCAAGAGATCTGTAACCTCGGGCATCGCACCCAGCGTTTTCAGCGCCACAAGATCATCGGCCTCGCGCACCCGTGTCAGCCATTCGTCGCGCGTGGGGGCCTCAAGACTGGCAAGAAGCCGCTCAAACGTGCCGAATTCCAGCCGGCTGTTGCGCCACTGCAATTTTCGCACCGGAAGAAAGCGATGCGATTCGATGGCTTCTATCACCTCGGGTGCCAGGGGGCGTGCCTCGCCGGTAACACCAAATGTCCCCGCCGAAGTATGCCGCCCCGCCCGCCCCGCGATTTGCGCCAGTTCATCCGGGTTGAGCGGGCGCATCCGGCGGCCGTCGAATTTCGACGTTCCGGCAAAAGCCACATGCTTGATGTCCAGGTTCAGCCCCATGCCGATGGCATCGGTGGCAACCAGGTAATCGACATCGCCATTCTGATACAGCGAGACCTGCGCATTGCGCGTCCGCGGGCTGAGCGCGCCCATGACGATCGCACATCCACCCTTGGTGCGGCGGATCAGCTCGGCAATGGCATAGACGTTTTCGACCGAAAAGGCGACAATGGCCGAACGCGCAGGCATCCGGGCGATCTTTTTCGACCCTGCCCATGTCAACGCCGAGAACCGCTCACGCCGGATGAACTGCGCGCCGGGCACCAGTGCCGCAATGGCGCCGCGCATCGTGTCGGATCCCAGAAAAAGGGTCTCCAGCAAACCGCGCGCATTCAACAGCCGGTCAGTGAATACATGGCCCCGGTCAGGGTCGGCGCAAAGCTGGATCTCGTCGATGGCGATGAAATCCGCGCCGATCTCCAGCGGCATCGCCTCGGTGGTGCAGACCCAATACTGGGTGCGCTCGGGCACGATACGCTCCTCGCCGGTGACCAGTGCCACCACCGAGGGGCCACGCAACGCGACAATTCGGTCATAGACCTCGCGCGCCAGAAGGCGCAGCGGCAGACCGATGACGCCGGTGCGGTGCGACAACATGCGTTCGATCGCGTAATGGGTCTTGCCGGTGTTGGTGGGGCCCAGAACCGCCGTGACCCGCCCTTTGCCTGTCATTTCTTTGCCTTGGTCTGTGCCCGGATTGCACCGGGCATGGCGCATTCAAGAGGCTGGTTAAAGCGCCCCAGGCGTGCTGTGAAGGAGAAATATGGGATTACAACGCTCGTCCTGCCAGTGCACGATCCAGCCGCTCGACCGCCTGACGCAGGCCGGGACGGTGCGGATGCAATGCCAGCGCCGCACCAAAGGCTGCACGCGCGGCCTCCGGTCGATCCACCTGTTCCAGAATCGCCCCCAACCCTGCCAGCGCGCCAAAATGCTGCGGATTGCGCGCCAGAACCTGCTCGATATCGGCCATCGCGGGGCCCAGACGGTTAGCCATGAACCAGGCCGTCGCGCGGGCGTTCCACGCTTCGGGAAACTCGGGGGCATGGTCAATCACCGCGCTGAAATGGGCGATTGCCGTCTCGGTCTGACCGGCGCGCAATGCCTCTTGCCCACGCTGGAACAGATAATCCACCACCGCCGATCCGGATCGACTCCATTCGCGCTGAATCTGGCGCTCGATTCGCTGCCAGCGGTCCTGGTCAGGGCGTGCCAATTCGGCCATCAGCCTGTCCAGATCAGCTAAAGACAGGTCCTGCGCCTGCGCAAAACCGCCCACAGGCAGGATTCCGATGGCTGCCGCCACGACAAGATTGAGAAAACGACGCCGGTGCTTCATAACCGCAAGATAGCGTATGCGCGCGAAAATACGAGAGGCCGCGCAGCCGCCAAACCCCGAAACGCAATCACAAGCAGGACAGACAGGCGATGAGCGAAGTGATCAAACAGGGCGTCGAGGCGCTGAACGAGAAACTCGATGGCGAAGGCTTTGACGGAGTCGCCAAGTTCGTGATCGAGGATGAAGGCGAGATCGTGCTTGACAGCGAAGGCGCGCGCGCAGGCGATGACGATGCCGATGTCACGCTGACGGCCTCGGCCGAAACCTTCCGCGGGATGATAGAAGGCAACGTGAACCCTACCATGGCGTTCATGTCGGGGCAGTTGAAGATCGATGGCGACATGTCGCTGGCGATGAAACTGGCAGCCGTTCTCTCCTGATCACACGCCAGAGGTGACCGAGCCTGCGCCCCTGCACACCACCGAAGGCCCGCCCGGCGGGCAGGCCTTCTGGCTGCATGCGTCAGACGGGGTGCGGCTGCGCACCGCCCTTTGGCCCGGCGAACGCGGCACGGTTCTGGTGCTGCCGGGTCGCACCGAATACATTGAAAAATACGCACTGGTCGTGGCTGATCTGGCGTGCGCAGGCTGGGGCGCGCTGGTGATCGATTGGCGCGGACAGGGCCTCTCCGACCGGCTGGCGGGCGATGCGGCGCTTGGGCATGTGGGGCAGTTCAGCGACTATCAACTGGACCTTGCCGCGATGCGAAGCGCAGCCGAATCGCTGGGATGCCATTCACCCATGCCGATCATCGCGCATTCCATGGGGGGCTGCATCGCACTACGTGCATTCTGCAACGGATTGCAGGTACCTGCCGCAGCCTTCAGCGCACCAATGTGGGGCCTGCCTCTGAGCCGCGCGATGCGCCTTGGCATAAGAACCATGGCCCATCTCACCCGCCTTCTGGACCGCGACACTGCCTACCTGCCGACAACAGGGCCTGAATTCGGCCTGCCGTCAATGCCGTTCGTGAACAACCCCCTCACCCGCGACTCTGCACAATTCGTACGCATGCAAGGCCAGATACGCGACAATCCGGCGCTGGCCCTCGGTGGTCCAAGCCTGCGCTGGGGGGGCGCGGCACTATCGGAAATGGCCGCCCTTTCGCGGCTGCCTGCGCCCGACACGCCCGCCGTGATCGGACTGGGCAGCAATGAGCGCATCGTTAACTCCGCGGCAATCCAAGCGCTGGCCGCCCGCTGGCCCAAGGCGGAACTGGTGGAATACCCGGGTGCCGAACACGAGCTGCTGATGGAGATCCCTCAAACCCGAACCGATTTTCTGTCCCGTGTGCTCGCCTTGTTTGATCGCTGCTGAAAGCATGCAGGCATAAGCATACCGAAAATCAAAAGGGGGTGGGTTTGCCGCCCCTTTCGCCGCGAAGCGCGCAAGAAAAGGGGCGGCTGCAAAGCAGTCAATCAGGTCACGGGGGATCGGCCGCCCTATTTTTCCAGTTTCGACAACTTTGCCTCCAACGCCGCCAGTTGGCGCTTTATGTCGTTGAGATCCTCTTCATCACCTTTCGGGGCCTTGCCGTTCTTTTCGGCAGCCTCGCTGTCTTCGTTGTCACCCTCGCGTCCGGATACATTGGGCCAGCCCGACATCATGGATTGCATGAAAGCCTGTTGCTGCCGCTGCATTGCCTCGAACCCCGGCATTTTCGACATCTGCGCCATCATCGGGTTCATTGCCGTCATCTGTTCGGCAATCTTTCCTGGCCCCTGACGCAGCATGTCAAAGGACATGGCCAGAAATTGCGGCACCACCGATTGCGCCTGAGCAGTGTAGCTGCGCACCAGGTCGGTCAGCACGTCCAGCGGCAACACATTCTCGCCGCGGCTTTCATGTTCGGCGATGATCTGAAGAAGATACTGTCGCGTCAGGTCATCGCCGGTCTTCAGATCAATGATCTGAACCGCCCGGCCAGCGCGGATGAAACGTGCGATATCCTCCAGCGTAACGTAATCGCTGCTTTCGGTGTTATAGAGCCTTCGGCTCGCATAGCGCTTGATCAGCAGCGGCTTGTCATTGTCCGGCACGGTCCCGCCCCCTGTTATTGCATTGCAGCAAGCCTAGACCGCAAATTGCATTCTGAAAACAGGGATTTTGACTGCCGAGTCAGGCAGATCCTGAAAAAGAGGCCATATCGCGCCCCCGTGGCCAGAAACGGCAGCAAAAAGGGCGGGCCTTGGGCCCGCCCTTTTGGGTGCCAGGACCGCGCGTTGGACACGCGGGCCGTGGGGTCCGAAGGATCACTTCGCCGAAGCAGTGGCCTTCTTCGTCGCGGCAGCGACTTCTTCGCCGGCTTTTTTCGCAGCGGCGGTCACGTCGCTGGTGGCTTTCTGCACCGCTGCGGTGGCTTCGGCCGACAAGTCCTTGCCAGCGGCCAGCATCAGTTCGACCGTGTCCATCTGCACGCGCTTGGCGATTTCGGCAAAAGCGGCCATGTGTTCGGCAGCGATCTCAGCCGAGGCCGATGCGAAATCGGTCATCGATTTGGTGTATTCAACCGGCTCACCCTTGACGGTCGAAACTTCGCCGATCTTCGACAAGGTCTGCTTGGTCCACTTGCCCGAAACATCGGCCGATTTCTCGGCGGCTTCGAGGACGACCTTGCTCATGCGCTCGCTCAGCGCGGCCTGGGTCTTGAACATGTCCTGCATCGCCTTGGTGTCAACCGGGAAGTTGCCCATCATGTCCTGCATCATCTTGCTGAAATCGTTGGTAGTCATCTGAATTCTCCTTGCTCGCGTTCCGGTGGATTCCGTTTCTGCGTATGCAAGCAATATGCACGCTGCAGCGCAGAATTTCAATAGAATTTTTCTGCGGCGCAGCATTTTCAGGCAAGCGCTTGATTTCCTTCATTCGGGCGGGCAACAACATAGGTTCCGGGAGCCGGTGCAAGGGGCGAATCAGGCAAGCTGCGCGCCTGAATCAACCGGCCCGAGCGACTGCGCAACCATTCCTCCCAGCGAGGCCACCATGAACCCTTGTGGTATTCTGCTTCAGCTTTCCAGTGGTCAGGGTCATCCAGTGGCGCCTCACTGGTGTAATGGCCATATTTCTTCTTTGATGGCGGATTCACAATTCCGGCGACATGGCCGGACTCCGACAGGATGAACCGCATGTCCGCGGAGCCCATCTTCGAAATACCGCGCAGACTGGAACGCCAGGCGGCGATATGATCGGCTTCGCACGCTACAGCACAAAGCGGCACCTTGACGTCCTTGATTGATACATTCTCACCCAGAACCGGGAATGTATCGGTGGCAAAACGATCCTGCTGGCACAAGCCGCGCAGATATTCGACCGTCATCTTGCCGGGCAGGTTGGTCCCGTCACCGTTCCAGTAGAGCAGATCAAAGGCGGGCGGGGCCTCACCCAGCATGTAACTGCGGATCGCCGGGCCGTAGATCAGATCATTCGAACGCAGATAGGAGAAGGTCTTGGTCATGTAATAGGAGCGCAGGATGCCTGTCTCCTTCACCTCGGCCTCGATCCCGTCGACGAAATCATCCTCCAGAAACACCCCTACCTCACCGCGGTCGGAAAAATCGGTCAAGGTCGTGAAGAAAGTCGCTGACTTGATGGAGCGGTCCTTGCGCCTGTTCATCAACGCCAGAGTCAGCGCCAGCGTGGTGCCCGCAATGCAATAGCCGATCACGTTGATCGCCTTGACGTTGCAGATCTCCTTTACCTTGGCGATGGCTTCCAGATATCCTTCCTGGATGTAATCATCCATGCCGGTATCGGCATAGGCAGGATCGGGGTTGACCCAGCTGACCACGAACAGCGTGTACCCCTGATCGACGATCCACTTGATCAGGCTGTTTTCGGGCTTCAGGTCAAGGATGTAGAACTTATTGATCCAGGGCGGGAAGATCAGCAGCGGCGTGGTATGGACCTTGTCGGTGCTGGGCGCATACTGGATCAGTTCGAACATACGGTTGCGATAGACCACGGCGCCGGGCGAGGTGGCGATATTGCCGCCGACCTTGAAGGCGTCACGATCGGCCAGCGTGACCAGTAACTCGCCCTCATTCGCCTCGATGTCGCGCACCAGGTTTTCCAGCCCGCGCACCAGGCTTTCACCCTCGGTTTCCACGGCGCGCATCAGCGCATCGGGGTTGGTGCCCAGAAAGTTCGTCGGCGCCATCATGTCGATGATCTGTTTGCCGAAATACTCCAGGCGCTTCTTTTCGCGCGGGTCCAGCGCCTCCAGGTCGGCGATTGCCGTCTCGATCGCCTGCGATGACATCAGGTATTGCTGCTTGATATAGTTGAAATAGGGATGCGTCTTCCACAATGGATTGGTGAAGCGGCGATCGTCCGGCGTGTTGTCTTCCGGAGGGGTCAACGTTCCGTCGCGCAGGGCTTCCTGCGCCTCCACGAAGTGTTTCAGCGTCTTGCCCCAGTAGCTGACCTGATGCTCCAGTATCTTCGAGGGGTTTTGCACCGCTTCGGACCAATACGCTGACGCCGCGCGCAGATAGATCGACGGATCTGGTGCCTGAAGTTCCGTGCGCTGCGTCTTCTTGCTGGCAAACGCCGCAACCAGACGCTGTGTCAACGCCTCTATTCGCGCAAGGTTTTCATTCAGTTTTTCCAGATTGGCAGAATTGTCAAACTCCGAAGTTGTCATGCGCCAATTCCCCCCTTATCTTCCTGCACTGCAGCATAGACGGGCCAGGCCAAGTTTGGAACATGCTTTTCCGGTCACCCGCCGCATTGTGCCAGTCGGCACACAGGAGAGACGCATGAAGCAGATGGCCACCTACGATATCATGGAAACCATGCGCAACACCAACGAATGGTTGGGCGCTTCGGCGCGGGCGATGGCGTCGTATCCGGTCTGGGGAATGGTCCCGCATCCGGTCTTCAAGATGATGTCGGCCTGGGGCCGTGTGACCGAACGCAGTTTCGCGCGCATGGTCATCAAGCCGGACTGGGGCATCCGCACCGTGGTGGCCGAGGATGGACGCGATCATCTGGTGGAGACGCAGGTTGAACTGTCGCGGCCCTTTGGCGACCTTGTGCGCTTTAACGTGCACAGCCGACCGGAAAAACCGCGCCGCATCCTGCTGGTGGCGCCGATGTCGGGCCATTACGCCACGCTTCTGCGCTCGACCGTGGCCAGCCTGCTGCCGGACAGCGAATTGTGGATCACCGACTGGCATAACGCACGCGATATTCCCGTTTCCGAAGGCAAATTCGATATCGAGGATTATACACGCTATCTTGTCGATTTCATGAAGCATCTGGGGCCGGACACGCATGTGATAGCCGTCTGCCAGCCGGTGCCGCTGGCACTCGCAGCCACAGCCCTTCTGGCCGTTGAGGCGCCCCAGGCCCAGCCGCTGACCCTCACCTTGATCGGCGGTCCGGTGGACCCTGACGCCGCGCCAACCGAAGTGACGGATTTCGGCCGCAGGGTAACGATGGGCCAGCTGGAGCATCTGGCAATTCAGCGCGTGGGCTTCAAATATGAAGGCGTGGGGCGGCTGGTCTACCCGGGGCTCTTGCAACTGGCCTCGTTCATTTCGATGAACCTGGAACGGCACTCTCAGGCTTTCGCTGACAAGATCACAGCCGCCGCGCGTGGCGAGGATAGCGAACGTGACCCGCACAACCGGTTCTACGACGAATATCTGGCCGTGATGGACATGACGGCAGAGTTCTATCTTTCGACGGTCGAGCGCGTCTTCAAGAACCGTGAGATCGCAACCAACAGCTTCATGGTAGACGGGGTTCATGCCGATATCGCCGCGATCACCGATGTGGCGGTCAAGATTGTTGAAGGGGCAAAGGACGATATTTCTGCGCCGGGCCAATGCCTTGCGGCGCTTGATCTGCTGACCGGGCTGAAGGATTCGCAAAAAGCCAGCCATCTTGAGCCCGGCGCAGGCCATTACGGCATCTTTGCCGGGAAAAGCTGGCGCAACAACATCCGGCCGCTGGTGTTCGACTTCATGGACACCCATTCCACGCGCCAGCCAAAGGGGCGCAATATCACCCTTGCCGCAAGCAATCCCTGACGCAGTTCAACGGCAACCGAAGTGGTGGGCCGTCACACCGCATCAGGTGAAACGGCGCATCCCATGCTCCGTTACCACGCCGTCCAGCCGTTGATCGTTCGCGTCGGTCGGCACAAGGGGCACTTCCTGCGCCCCATAGGCGAAACCAATTGCCAGCACCGGCCCCGCCGCGCGCAAGGCGGCAAGAGTTCGGTCATAGAAGCCACCGCCGTAGCCCAACCGATAGCCGCGCGCATCGAAGGCAAGGAGCGGCACGATAAGCACTTGCGGCACCATCGCTACACCATCGGCGGGCACAGGTGCACCGAACGGCCCATCGGTCATTGCGCATCCCTCTGTCCAGCGGTGAAAGGCCAGCGCCTCCCCCGGCGACAAGACCACCGGTACGCCAACAGGTCCGGCATGCGTGGCCATCACGGGCAGCGGGTTTGCCTCGGTCCGGATCGGCATGTAACCGGCCAATGGTGCAGCCTCATGCCCGGCCAGTGCGGCACGCAGATGCGCCTGCAAGACCGCCTCCTGCCCCCCTGCCCGTGCAGCGGCATGCGCCGCCGCCCGCGCCGCGAAAGCGGCCTTGCGCGCTGCGGCCTTGGCGATATCCACGCCGCTCATGATGCTACAGCAGAAAGATCGTGGCAAAACCGAGGAAGGCGAAGAAGCCCATCACATCGGTCAGCGTGGTGACGAACGTACCCGAGGCCAGCGCCGGGTCCATTCCCAAGCGGTTCATCGTCAACGGCACCAGCACACCGCCTAGCGCGGCCACGATCTGGTTGCAGATCATCGCCATGCCCAACACCGCCCCCAGCATCGGATCACCAAAGATCAGCCAGCCCCCCAGGCCCAGCACTGCAGCAAGCCCAATCCCGTTGAGCATGCCTGCCCCCAGCTCGCGCCAGACAACACGCCGCGCGTTGGCGCTGGTCAGGCTGCGGGTCGCAAGCGATCGCACCGCCACCGCCAGCGATTGCGTGCCCGCAATCCCGCCGGTCGAGGCGACGATGGGCATCAGCGCCGCCAGGATCACCAGCGATTCGATCGTGGCTTCGAACTGGGTGATCACCACCGCAGACAGCGACGCCGTGAACAGGTTGACCACCAGCCAAGGCAGCCGCAAACGCGCCGTGGTCATGGCATTGTCACTGACCGAAGCTTCCATCACCACACCCGACAGACGCAGAATGTCTTCCTCGTGCTCTTCATCCAGCACATTCATCGCGTCATCGATGGTGATCACCCCCACCAGCCGCCCGGCCTCATCAACCACCGGAGCCGAAATCAGGTGATACTTGTTGAACAGATAAGCGACCTCTGCCTCGTCCTCGGTCGCCTCGACCGTGCGCAGAACCTCTTCGACAATATCCATCAGCGCCGTATCGCGCCTGGAGGCCAGGATCCGGCCCAGCGTGACATTACCTTGCGGGCGGTGGCGCTCATCTACCAGGATCACATGATAGAACTGGTCGGGGAGCCATTCGGCGCTGCGCAGAAAGTCAATCGCCTGCCCGACCGTCCAGTCCTGCGGCACCGACACCGTTTCAGACTGCATCAACCGCCCGGCCGACGCCTCTGGATACGCCAGCGAGCTTTCGACCGCTGCACGGTCTTCGCTTTCCAGTGATTGCAGGATGAACGCCTGATCACCATGCTCAAGGTCTTCAAGGATATCAACGACATCGTCGGTATCCAGCTCGCGCATCGCTTCGGCCAGAATGGCACGCGGCAGCGATTCGATCACTTCTTCGCGGATCGAATCATCAAGCTCGGACAGGATATCGCCGTCGATCTGATCGGCGTAAAGCGCCACCATCGCGCGCCGTTCACTGGGCCTGATCTGCTCCAGCAGGTCGGCGATATCAGCGGCGTGCAGCGGCTCCAGCGTGGCGGCAAGTGCGGCGGCATCGCCCGCATCGACGGCCGCCAGTGCCGTGTCGACGCGCGCCTGATCCAGCACGGCGTCAGCCTCGGAATCGCCTTGCGGTGTCTGGCCGCCCTCAGCAAACGTCGTATTGTTGCGCTCGTCGTCGTTCATCGCCGCCTCCGTCGCTGACACCCGCGCCGATTCACCCCGCGCCAGACGGTTGTTAAGGGCAAACTTCCGCGCGATAAAGAGCAACCTTCCCGAAACCGAGCACCTCCAATGTCAGACCTTATCATCGGTCAAACCCTGACCTTCGCCGCCGATCCTTTTACCGAGGGTCCGGATGCCGCGCGCCACGACAGCCACGGCGGCGTTCTGGTGGAGGGCGGGGTCATCCGCGCCCTCGGCCCGGCTGCGGCACTGCGCAATGCCCATCCTGGCGCACGGGTGCATGACTATGGCAAGCGACTGATTTCGGCGGGTTTTGTCGATGCTCATATCCACTATCCGCAAACCGCGATCATTGCCAGCTGGGGCAAGAGGCTGATCGACTGGCTGAACACCTACACCTTCCCCGAAGAGATGCGCTTTGCCGATCCGGCCTATGCGGCAAAGGCCGCTGAAACCTGTATCGATCTGATGCTGGCCCAGGGCACGACAACGTTTTGCAGCTATGCCACCATCCATCCCGCCAGCGTTGACGCCCTCTTCACGGAGGCGCAGAGGCGCGGTATGCGGGTGCTTGCGGGAAAGACCTGCATGGACCGCCACGCGCCCGAAGGGCTGCGCGACACGCCGCAAAGCGCTTATGACGACAGCAAGGCGCTTCTGGAGCGCTGGCACGGGCAAGACCGGCTGTCTTATGTCATTACACCGCGATTTGCCCCCACCTCCAGCGTGGAACAGCTTGAAGCGCTGGGTGCGCTGTGGGCCGAGTTCCCCGATTGTCTGATGCAGACCCACCTTTCTGAACAGACCGAGGAAATCGCCTGGGTGGGTAGCCTGTTCCCTGAGGCGCGTGATTATCTGGATGTGTATGAACGCTTCGGGCTGATCGGGCATGGCGCACTCTTCGGCCACGCAATCCATCTGGAACCGCGCGAGCGGGCGCGGCTGCGGGAGGCGGGCGCGGCGCTGATCCATTGCCCAACGTCCAACGCCTTCATCGGCTCGGGTCTGTTCGACATGGCCGGGCTCAAGGCCGAGGGGCAGCGGGTGGGGCTGGCCAGCGATGTCGGTGGCGGTTCGTCCTTCTCGATGCTGCGAACCATGGCTTCGGCTTATGAGATTGGCCAGTTGCGCGGCACCGCGCTGCATCCGGCGCAGCTTTGGTGGCTGGCGACCGCCGGGTCGGCGGCGGCGCTGGGAATGGAGCGGCAAATAGGCCGCCTGGCACCGGGGATGGAAGCCGATCTGGTCGTGCTTGACCTGGAATCGACACCCGCCATCGCCCAGCGCGCCCGCCGCGCCGAAACCCTGTGGGAGGCGCTTTTCCCGACGATCATGATGGGCGATGATCGGGCCATCGCGGCAACCTGGGTTCACGGCAGGCCGGTGGTGCGGCCTGAAGCCTGATCAGCCTTTCAGCAACGCCAGCGCGGCGGCGTGGATCTCGCGATTGGCGGCAGCAATGACTTGCCCACCCTGATGCACCGGGTGCCCCTGCCAATCCGTCATCACCCCACCGGCAGCCTCGATCACCGCGATAGGGGCCTGCACGTCATAGGCATGCAACCCCGCCTCGATCACCAGGTCGATCTGCCCCGCCGCCAGCAGCGCATAGGCGTAACAATCCATCCCGTAGCGCACCAGTCGGACGGCCCCGGCAACCCGCGTGAAGGCTTCGCGCTCGGCCTCCGTGCCGATTTCGGGAAAGGTGGAAAACAGGACCGCCTGATCCAGCGGACGGGGAGTGCGCGTTTGAAGCGGCGCACGGCCGGTCGGCCCCTCGACGAAGGCCTGCCCCAACCCGCCCCAGAAACGTTCGCCGATATAGGGTTGATCAATGATGCCCAGAATCGGCCCAGACGCATCGGAAAGCGCGATCAGCACGCCCCAGGTGGGCGCCCCGCTCAGAAAACCACGCGTGCCGTCGATCGGATCGATAACCCAGGTCAGCCCGCTGGTGCCCGCCAGATGCCCGCGCTCTTCACCCAGAATACCGTCGAAAGGGCGCTCCTGGGCCAGGATGGCGCGGATCGCATCTTCGGCGGCATGATCGGCTGCTGTGACCGGGTCGAAGCCGCCTGTGTGCTTGTTCTCGGCGGCAAGATCATGGCTGCGGAAATGGCGCAAGGTGATTGGTCGCGCGGCATCGGCCAAGGCATGGGCCGTGCGCCAGAGCGCAGCAGCGCTTTCGCTGTTTTCCTCGACGGGTGGGGTGGGCATGGTTGCACTTCCTTCAGGCGCATTTGACCGCCCCCAACGCAGCGCCGGGGACTGGCCGCCCGGGGGCCCGGCCTGTCTAGCCGCCCCGCCCTGTCGCAGCAAGCGCCCATCAGGCCCCGATCAGGCCCCGATCAGGCAGCGTCCGACAGCACCTGCGCCAGATCGAACAGGCGTTTGCGCTGCGCCTCTGGGATGGCGTAATAGGCGCGCACCAGATCCATCGCTTCCTTGTTGGCCAGCAGATCGGCCTCAAGCGAGGTATCTTCGTCATTCTCCAGCCCCTCGAAAAAGAAGCCGATCGCCACACCCAGCGTGCGGGCGATATCCCACAACCTCGAAGCGCTGACGCGATTCATGCCGGTTTCATACTTCTGAATCTGCTGGAACTTGATCCCAACCGAATCAGCGAGCTGCTGCTGCGTCATGCCCACCATCCAGCGCCGGTGGCGAATGCGTTTGCCGACATGTACATCAACGGGGTGTTTCACAAAAAGACTCCTTTGTCATTCCAAGCGGCAGTGCACCGCGACGCTTCCTGAAACAGCATTCAAGCAATTTTCATGCCAAAACTACTGCCCTTCGGAAAAATCCGCTGGCTTGGCCATAATAAGTCGATTTCCGCTCTGCGGTGCGCACTAAAACAGGCGAATCCGGCATGCGCCTAAAACTCCTGTTAAGTTGAACGCTGACGACAGCGTTTCTATTAAGGCGTGTTTTGCAAAATGCAAACGAAACTGCAATCAACTTTCGCGTGTATTCCCAAATTGCAAATGCATCGCACGCCCGGTTGCTCCGCCTTTGCATCAGGCTTTACCTCAGCACAAGCTGTCGACATTCTCACCGCCGACCCGCCAACAGCAACCGGAGCCATTCATGCGCGCCTTCGTCCTTACTTCCACCGAAACCCCGCCCGCCCTTACCGAGATCGCCACACCCCAGCCAGGGCCAGGTGAGGTCCGTATCAGGGTTCACGCCTGCGGGCTCAATTTTGCCGATCTGCTGATGGCACGGGGCCAGTACCAGGAACGCCCCGCCCTGCCCTGCATCCTGGGGATGGAGGTTGCAGGCGAGGTCGATGCGCTGGGCGAAGGCGTCAGCGGGCTCAAGCCCGGCCAACGGGTTGCGGCCTTTGCCTCCAGCGGCGGGCTGGCCGAGTACGCCTGCTACCCTGCCAATGCCTGCCTGCCCCTGCCCGATTCCATGCCCTTTGACCATGCCGCGGCCTTCATGGTCGCCTATGGCACCTCGCATCTGGCACTGGATTACCGTGGCCGCCTGAAAGAGGGCGAAACCCTTCTGGTGCTGGGTGCGGCGGGCGGCGTGGGCCTCACAGCGGTGGAAATTGGCAAGAAAATGGGGGCGCGCGTGGTCGCCGTGGCGCGCGGGGCAGACAAGCTTGCGGTGGCCAGGGCAGCGGGCGCGGATGAGTTGATTGACAGCGACAGCGCCGATCTGAAAACCGCGTTCAAGGCGCTTGGCGGCGTCGATGTGGTCTATGACGCAGTCGGCGAACCCGCAGCCTCGGCGGCGCTGCGCGCCCTCAGGCCCGAGGGGCGATTCTTGGTGATCGGCTTTGCCGGCGGTCAGGTGCCGCAATTCCCGGCCAATCTGCTGCTGGTCAAGAATATCGATGTGATTGGCCACTACTGGGGCGGGTTTGCTTCTTTCAAACCCCAGGCGATCACCGATTCCCTGAAGGCTCTGATGGGCTGGTATGCGCAGGGCGGGCTACATCCGCATGTCAGCCACGCCCTGCCGTTGGAACAAGCCGCCGAAGGGATGGAGCTTATCCGCACGCGCAAATCGACCGGCAAGGTGGTCATCACCATGACCTGATGGCGCGTATCTTCAGACGGCCAGAAGCGATGGGCGCGGCGCGACAGGTGCCTCGCCCTCGCTGCATTGCCAGGCATTGCGAAACAGGTCTGCCAGCCCGCGCACACCAGGGTTCTCAACCCCGGGGCGAACATACATGTTGATGAAATGCCGCGTCAGTTCAGGCAGCGCCCCGCCATGGGCAATGCGCTCGGCATAGGGCGGCTCAGTCCCGGCCAGAAGCGCATGCACCGCCATGTCACAACTGACAGCGGCCTCCAGCGTGCGATCCGAATCGGATTCAACCGCTGCCTCCCAGTCGATCCCGGCCCGGTCCAGCGCCGACAACACCCCGGCACGAAAGGCACAATGCCGGCCCAGCGCCAGCCGCAGCGGGCGTTGGCGCCACGCCTGCCCACCTGGCGCACCAATCCAGACCAGCGGCAACTGCGTCAGCGTTTCGCCGCCGGGATCGCAATGGTCCTCGGTGGTCAGGATCAGATCGCATGAACCTGCGGCGAAATCCTCCTTGGCCTTGCGCGTGTTGACCGCCTGCAGCCGCACCTTCATCCGCGGCCAGGCGGCCTGGAAGCGCTGCAGAACCTGCGGAATATGCGGATAAACGATGTCGTAGGGCACACTGAGCACGATCTCGCCCTCGTATTCCTTGTCGGTCAGCCGCGCCACGGCCTCGTCATTCAGTGCCAGCATGCGCCGGGCATAGGCCAGCATCTGCTCCCCCGCCGCCGACATCTGCACACCCCGCCCGCTGCGATCCAGCAGCGCCAGCCCCAGCATCTCCTCCAGACGCTTGACCTGCATCGACACCGCCGACTGCGTCAGGTTCAGCACATGCGCGGCACGGGTTACGCCGCCGTATTCGGCCACCGCCACCAGCGCGCGCAGGGCTGTCAGATCCAGATTGCGCCTCATATCACGATCCTCGATGTGATTGATAAAAATCATTCGTTATACTTATGCACTCGTGCAGGGTATGAAATCAACAGAATTGATGAACCCGGCCAAAGCTATCGCATATGCTGAACGGCCACCATGATTATAACTGTGATTATACAGGTGCTTCGATGACGACCCTTGCCACCATCCGCCCCACCGCTCTGCCCGCTCCGGCCCTTACGCCATCCCGCCTCTTCAGCCGCCTGCGCAAGGCAGCCGCGCTTGCACGGCAGCGCCGAGACCTGGCCGCACTTGACGATGCCATGCTACGCGACATCGGGGTGACCCGCAGCCAGGCCCTGGACGAGGCCGCGCGCCCATTCTGGGATGCCCCGCGTCACTGGCGCGGCTGAAGCGGCCGAACCCGGCCCGGTTGCCCAGCCTTTACCTCTGGGTCAGGCAGTGACAGGAAACTGTCGGCAGCGTGACCACGCAATCGTCCGGTTTTCCTTGAAAAGTCCGGCGCGAAACCCGATATTGCAACCAATCGCCCGGCCCCCCGCGGCCGCGCGGCTTGCCATATCGAACGGAGGACATTCAATGGCCAACTATCAGTCGATGCGCGCGGGCACCGCCGGTGCTCTTGGCGCCCGGATCGACGCCGGGCTGCGCGCCCATATGAACAAGGTCTACGGCACGATGTCGGTGGGCATGATCATCACCGCCCTCGCCGCCTGGGCCATCGCCGGACTTGCAACCACCAGCGATTCTGCGTCGATGGCGGCGCAACTGCCCAACGGAACCATGCTGACCGCACTTGGCGCGGCCATCTACGGCTCTGCCCTGCGCTGGGTGATCATGTTCGCGCCGCTGGCCTTCATCCTCTTTGGCTGGGGCGCATTGATGCGTCGCGCACCGGCGGCTGGGGTGCAACTGGGCTTCTTCGTCTTCGCAGCGGCCATCGGCCTGTCACTCAGCTCGATCTTCCTGGTCTTTACCAGTTATTCGATCGTGCAGACCTTCCTGGTGACGGCCATCGCCTTTGCCGGCCTCAGCCTCTTCGGCTACACCACCCAGCGCAATCTGTCGGGCATGGGCACCTTCCTGATCATGGGCGTGATCGGGGTGATCATCGCCCTGGTGATCAACATCTTCCTGCAATCGCCTGCCATGATGTTTGCCATCTCGGCAATCGGCGTGCTGGTCTTCGCGGGCCTGACCGCCTTCCATACGCAGGAGATCAAGAACACCTATGTCGCCCATGCCGCTCAGGGCGATCAGGAATGGCTGGACAAGGCTGCCATCGACGGCGCGCTGAGCCTCTACATCAGCTTCCTGAACATGTTCCAGTTCCTGCTGATGTTCATGGGCCAGCAGGAATAACCCTGCCAGACATGACCTCGAAAGGGCCGGTGCCATGCACCGGCCCTTTTCTTTTGCCGCCCTCACCTGTTCACAAATATCCTCGGGGGGAGGCGCCCGGAACGGGCGGCGGGGGGCAGACAGCCCCCCGTTCCGCCGCTGGCGGAACAAGCCAGTGGGGGCGCGGGGGCAGGCAGCGACTGCCCCCGCGCCCCCACAACCCCGAGAACGAAAAGCCCCCCGCCCAAACGGCGGCCTTTCTCAAACTGTCAAAAGCACTTAGTCGACGATCAGCCGCCCATCCAGCCGCGCCCCCCCCTCAGCGCTAACCCCGCCTTGCGCGCGGATATGGGCGATGATCTCATTGCGATAGACAAGCCCGGTATGCAGATACTCCAGCGCGCGCAGGTCCATCCCGGCAATCTCACCCGGCACACCTGCCACGATCGGCTGGCCGTTCCACGCCTCGGCAAAAGCACCAAGCTGGAGATAGCTGTTGAACGCGATGGTGAAGGTCGCCTCACGGACCTCCTCCAGCGGGCGCCCCAGGATGGTGATATCCTCGGCCCGCGCCTGCGTCGCATCCGCGCCCAGCGCAATGCGATAGCGGATGCCGCTTGAGAAATGGGTGAACCCGCGCGACACAAAGCCGCTCAGGTCCAGCCCGTCCACCTCTTCGGGACGCACCAGACGATGCGCATTCGATTGCAGCATCGAACCGATCTGTGCGCCGGTCATGCGGGCAACATGCACCTGGTCGGCATAGGGCATCACCGCATACCAATCGCCAAAGCTCAGATCCCCCGCTTGCAGTCCGGCCAGAATGGCCGTGGCGTTGAACAGCGCCAGATCGACCGGCCCATTGGCGAAGGTTTGCGACCGCGTCACCAGTGCATCGTTCATGAAGTTCAGCAGCGCGCATTCGCCCGTGTAGCGTTCGCGCATAACCACCTCGGGAGAAACGGCTTCGCCTGCGGTGACCTGCCCGATGGTCTCGGCCAGCCTGTCCTCCAGCGCGGCGATCAGCGGCGCGACCACCTCGGCCTCGAACCCCTGGTCGTAATCGCCCTCCTGCTCGAGTGTCGAAAAGCGTGGGTCATCCGCCGTCACGCGCTGGTCGCGCCGCTTGACCGGATGCAGGCCCACATAAGAAAACCACGCCTGCCGCCCGGCATTGGCGGCAATCGACATGGCGACCTCTCCCAGCCAGGCACCATTCGCCTCGGCCTGTGTCATCAGCACACCTTCCATGATGTTGTCAGGGTCGATCCCCTCGGCATTCAGGGGCGTGTGCGAATGGCCGCCGATCAGAACCACGGGCTTTTCGGTCAGGCGCCCTGCCGCTTCGGCGATGTCGAAATCACCCTCGCCGATCAGCCGCGCGGCGCCCGCCTTGCCGGTCCGGTGCTGGCCCGAGCCATAGCCGCAATGGGACAAGATCACCACCACATCGCAAATCTCCGACAGCGCTGGCATGATGTTGCTGACCGCTTGCACCGGGCTGGCCACCAGCATGCCGGGGTCGTCGGGCTGGCCGGTGCGAGTGTCAATCTGCGTGGTCAGGCCGATGAAACCGACCCGCAATCCCTTGGCCTCCAGCACCGCCGCTGCGACATAGTCACGATCGCGCGTCAGATGGCGCGAGCCATGGACATTGGCCGACAGCACCGGAAAAGCCGCATCCGCCTCGATCCCGATGCGCAGCATCTCGGCACCACGGTCAAATTCATGGTTGCCCAGCACCGCGATATCCAACCCGGCCGCCGAGGCCGCGCGATAACCCGCATCGGCCACGAATTCATCGGGCACCCAACCCAACAACTCATCAAAGACCGAGCCGGTATGATCATCGCCGCCCGAGATGAACAGCACCACCTCGTTCTCGCCCGCGACGGCGCGGGTTTCACGCACTCGCTTGACCATCTGCGACAGGCGATGCGTATCGCCCCGCGCGCCGTGCATTTCGGTTATGTTGTTGTGCAGATCGTTGAAATGCATCAGCCGCAGCACCCGCCGCTCGCCCGCTTCCAGCATAGGCGCTGGCACGGGATTGCCCTCTTCGGTGACAATCGCGCGGATCGGTCCGGCCAGCGGATCGCCCTTGAGCAGGAACAGCCGCTCGGCACCCCCGGCAGGATTGGGCGTGGCTGGCACCATCAGAAGCTCGCCCGGCGCGGCCTCGGCACGGGCGCGGAACACCACGACCGGCGACAGGCTGGCAAGGCCCGCAGCGGTGACGGCCAGAAAAGCGCGGCGGCTGAGCGAAAGGCGGGGGTCGGACATGATCAGGCTCCTGAGCTGTGTTGTCTCAGGGTCGCTTAACCCGGTTCGATGTCAGTTTTCCGTCGGTTCGGTAACGGCGTGGCAACACGACACAAATAAAAGGCCGCACCCATGGGGCACGGCCTGACATTCCGCAATGGAAGCAAGATCTTACTTGATCTTGCCTTCCTTGTACTCGACGTGCTGGCGCACGACCGGGTCGAATTTGCGGATGACCATCTTCTCGGTCATGGTGCGGGCGTTCTTCTTGGTCACGTAAAAGTGGCCAGTGCCCGCCGTCGAGTTCAGACGGATCTTGATCGTCGTCGGTTTCGCCATGGGTCGTCTCCTGAACAGGGCGACGGCGGCCGCCCGTGAATTCCAATAAGGCCCGCCTTTTACGCAATGCCCGGCCAGAGTCAACCGCCCTTCGCCCCGCCCGGCGCGTCAGTAGGCGTTTTTCGTTGTAATCAGGCTGATTGGCGTCAGCGCAAGAATTTTCAGGTCAAACCACAACGACCAGTTCTCGATGTAGTAAAGGTCATGCTCTACCCGCGCGCGGATCTTTTCCGGCGTGTCCATCTCGCCGCGCCAACCGCTGATCTGCGCCCAGCCGGTTACGCCCGGGCGCACCTTGTGACGGGCCGAGTAAGCTTCGGTCACGGCATCATAGACCAGATCGCCTGTGCGGGCGGCGGTGGCATGCGGGCGCGGACCGACCAACGACAGATCACCTCTGAGCACATTGAAGAACTGTGGCAGTTCATCCAGCGAGGTGCGACGGATGAAGCGCCCAACCCTGGTCACCCGATCATCATTGCGCCGCACAGCCTTGATGGCGGTAGGGTCGGCGCGATCAGTATACATCGAGCGGAATTTCAGCACCTCTATGGGTCGGTTGTTGAACCCGTGGCGCCGTTGCCGAAACAGGACCGGCCCCGGCGAATCCAGCCGGATCGCCAGCGCCACGGCGGCCATCACCGGGCTGAAAACCACAATTGCCGCGCTGGCCAGCACCAGATCGAACACCCGCTTGCGCACCGCGTCCCAGCCGTGGATGGGGCGCTTGTACAGGTCGATCATGCGGAACTTGCCAAATTTCGAACGTTTGTTGCGGGAAAACTCGGGAATATCGGCACTGGCCATCACCCGGATATCCACGGGCAGCACAAAGAGCTTCGCCGCCAACGCCATCAGCCGCCGGTGCGAGATCCGGGGGATCGCCACGATCACCGTGTCAATATGCGCCAGCCGCACGAAAGCCATCAGATCGTTCAGATCGCCCATCCTGTGATGTCCCGCCACCACATCGGGCGAGCGTGCGTCCTGGCGTTCGTCAAAAAAGCCGCACATCCGCCGACCGCGTCGCTTGTCACGCTCGATCTCGCGGATCAGCGGCGCCAACGCCTCTGTCCCGCCAACCAGCACGATCCGGTGTTCCATCCCGCCTGTCTTGGTCAGATAGCGGATGCGCAGCCAGGCCGCCACGCGCGCGCTGACCATCGCCAGATTTGCGGGGGTCAGCCACAGTGCCAGCGCCGGGCCCTGCCCCGGCTGCAACCAGCCGCCCAGCCACAGACCGATGACCAGCGCCGTCATCCCCAGTGTGATACCCGCCCCCATCGCCAACAGACCCGGGCCGAGTGACCACATCCGGCGAAAGCGATAGCCGCCCAGGCTCCGAACCGAGACCACCACCGCAAGCGCCCCCAGCCAGGCCACCAACAGCATGTAACCCTCTGACAAACCCGGCGCCAACAGCCGCAGCGCGAACAAACCTGAAACCGCCATCGCCAGCAGATCGATGCATTGCAACATGCAGGAAAACACAGCCGGTCGGGTCGGCGCGTGCCTGAGGCGCTGCGCCTCGGCCTCGGCCTGACCGCTCATCAAGGGTACAGGACCGACTGCCGCACCGAAAGCAGGCGTCCTCCTGCGGCGCAGCGCCTCGTTCCGAAACAATGACTTATCTACAATTTCCGTCATCCGGCACCATGCGCAACGCCCTGAAATGCGGCCAGAACGGCCGGGCCTGAACGGGTTACCGAAGGGATGGGGCAAAAATATGGCTTGCGCGGATGGCCTGTAAGCCGGATTTTGTTCCGGGGTTGCCCCCTTCGACGGCCATTCGTCTGAGCACGCCGTTACCGACGCGCTTTAGCTGCCAACCCGGGCCTCTGGGCTAAGACGTCCCTGCGGGGATATCGGCGAACCGATCACACCCGCGCGAGGCCCCTATTCGGCATTGCTCCTGGTGGGGCTTGCCGTGCCGGTCCTGTTGCCAGTCCCGCGGTGGGCTCTTACCCCACCGTTTCACCCTTACCCCGGTTGCCCGAAAGCGACCGGGGCGGTCTGTTCTCTGTGGCGCTTTCCCTCGGGTTTCCCCGGCCGGGCGTTACCCGGCACCATCGCCTCATGGAGTCCGGACTTTCCTCGAACCGGACCAACGAATCGGCCCAGCCCGCGACCGTCCGGCCATCCGCGCCCCGTCCAGATAGGGGCTTGGCGCGGGCGCGTCAATCGCACGCCTGCCTCCGGAGCGCACTGACGCGAGGAAACCGGGCAGACGCGGTTTCGAAACCGCGTAGGAAGCGCCTTCGAAGGCGCTTTTTCAGCGATCCCGGCCATCCGCACGACCTTGCCGCCGCAAGAGCAGAAACGGACGCACTGACAGTACGTTTTCAAATCGAAACACAGGGCCGGAAGCGCGCCGGAACGCGGTTTCGAAACCGCGTTTCAAGCGCCTTCGAAGGCGCTTTTACGCCCTTAGTCCGCACCGCCCCATTCGCGCAGACGCGCAACGTAGCGCGCCAGGGTATCGATCTCCAGGTTGATCAGGTCACCCACCTGCACCCCGCCCCAATTGGTCGCTTCCTTGGTATGCGGAATGAGGTTCACGCCGAATTCCGCGCCCGACACTTCGTTCACCGTCAACGAGGTGCCATTCAGTGCGACCGAGCCCTTGGGGGCGATGAAGCCCGCCAGCGCCTCTGGCGCGCGAAAGGACAGCCGCGTGCTATCACCCTCATCACGCCGGGCGATCACTTCGGCCAGCCCGTCAACATGGCCGGACACGATATGCCCGCCCAGTTCGTCGCCCACCTTCAGTGCGCGTTCAAGATTGACGGCGCGCCCCTCGGACCAGCCGCCTAGATTGGTTTTCGACAATGTTTCAGCAGAAATATCCACTTCGAAACAGTCTTCGCCCAGCGCAACTACTGTCAGGCAAACGCCGTCGCAGGCGATCGAGGCGCCGATGTCGATGGCGCCGGTGTCATAGCCGGTGGATATCCGAGCGCGCAGGTCGCCACGCCGCTCAAGCGCCGCGATGCGACCGATATCGGTGATAATGCCTGTGAACATGACGGGTCTCCGGAAGCCTGAGCCTGCAACGGCCCCGTTCTGCCCCAACTGCACTGCAGATACCAGCCAAATCCAACGGCCATCCAGCGCATCATCCCCCCCCCGCACGGACCATCCAGCCCGAGGATGCGGATTGATCGTTTTTTCGACAAAGAGACTCTTTATATAATTCGTAACTTCTGTCATGATTCATTGAAAAAGAGAGGGTTACTCCTCCGAAGGGGCATGGGTGATGATACGAGTGACCGGCGATGAACGCCGATTTCTGTTCCTGCAAGGACCTCACGGGCCGTTCTTTCGCAACCTCGGCGCAATGCTGGGGCGAACAGGTGCGCAGGTCTGGCGGGTCGGCTTCAACCGCGGCGATCAGGTATTCTGGCCCCGGCAGGGTTATATCGCCTTCACCGCCCCGCAATCGGAATGGGCAGGCTTTCTTGAGGGACTGCTGGACGACAAGGGCATCACCGACATCGTCCTTTATGGCGACACAAGGAAAATCCACGCCGAGGCAATCGCCCTGGCGCGCGCACGTGCCATAACCGTTCATGTGTTTGAAGAGGGGTATCTGCGGCCCTGGTGGGTTACTTATGAGCGGGGCGGATCGAACGGTAATTCGCGCCTGATGGATCTGTCGGTGCGGCAGATGTGCAAGGCGCTGGAAAATTCCGAAATCGATCTGATCGACGCCCCCGCGCATTGGGGCGACATGCGCCATCATGTGTTCTATGGCTTTGTCTATCATGCCTTCGTGCTCGTGGCGAACTGGCGCTATCGCGGATTTCGGCCGCACCGCAGGCTGACGGTCAAGCAGGAATTCGGACTGTATCTGCGCCGCCTGCTGTCGATGCCTTTTCATGCGATGGAGCGGCGCCTGGCAACCTGGCGAATCCGCACCGGGGGCTTTCCCTATCATCTGGCACTGTTGCAGCTTGAACATGACTCAAGCTTCCAGATGCACAGCCCCTTCACCACCATGACCGAGTTCCTTGAGCTCTGCATCAAGGGCTTCGCCGAGGGCGCGCCGCGCCATCATCACCTGGTGTTCAAGGCCCATCCGCTGGAAGACGGGCGCACCCAGCTCAAGCGCGATCTATTGCACCTTGCACGCGCGCACGGCATCGGCGACCGGGTGCATTTCGTCCGTGGCGGCAAGTTGGCAGGGCTTCTCAACCACGCGCGCTCGGCAGTGACAGTCAATTCCACCGCCGGGCAACAGGTACTGTGGCGTGGCATGCCGCTGAAGGTGTTCGGGCGTGCGGTTTATGACAAGCCCGAGTTCGTCTCATCGCAATCCCTGCCCGAATTCTTCAATGCCCCGACGCGCCCCGACAACCGCGCCTATAGAACCTACCGCCGTTTCCTGCTGGAGACATCGCAGCTTCCAGGCGGATTCTATTCGGCACCGGGGCGGAGGCAGTTGCTGCGCCAGGTGGTCGATCTGCTTCTCAGTTCCGAAGATCCCTATGATGCCCTGATCGCAGGCAAAGCGGCACCTCGGCAACAGTTGCGGCTGGTAAACTGACGGGCGCCTGACAACAGGCTTGGAAAATCTGCTTGTTCTGGCTATAGTTGCGAAAAAAATACCGAGGCAGAAATCCATAAAGGAGCCCGAGCAGTGTCTGTCAGACCCACACGCCGCGCCAGCTGGCTGGCGCTGGCCGTTTTCGTTGCAGCGGTCGGCGCTTGCACGGTTCCGCGCCCAGGCCCCACGATGAACGAGATTTTCGCGGGCTCTGTCCTGCGCGAAGGCGATGCTTTCGTGGTTGCCGTTGGCGACCGGGTGAACCGCGCGGCCAATGTCACGCCGGCGCTTGGCTTCTCGGACGCGCTGCGCAACGCGGCCCTCATGGGCGGCGACACGGTCCGCGTGGGTGATACTGTCACCGTGACCGTCTATGAAAACGTCCCCGAAGGACTGATGACCAACTTTGAGACCCGCGGCGCCGTCTTGCAGGAATTGCAGGTCGACGATGCGGGCTTCATCTTTGTGCCCTTTGCCGGCCGCATCCGTGCGGCGGGCCAGTCACCCGAGGGCCTGCGCTCAACCATTGCGCGACAGCTCGACGAACAGACGCCAGACCCGCAGGTCTATGTCAGCCGCACAGCCGGCGACGGGGCCAGCGTGTCGGTTGTGGGCCGGGTGAACGCGCAGGGCGTCTATCCGATCGAGCGGGGCACACGACGCCTGACAGCGATGCTGGCGCAGGCCGGCGGCCTGTCGGTGCCGGTGCAAAGCGCCCAGGTGACGGTGTCGCGCGGCTCGGTCACCGACCGCGTATGGCTGGAAGATCTGTTCCGCCATCCCGAGCTGGACATCGCCCTGCGCGGGGGCGACCGGCTGCTGGTCGATCAGGACCAGCGCAAGTTTACCGTACTCGGCGCCACCGGGGCGCAATCGCTGATCACATTCGAGTCGCCCACCATCACAGCGATCGAGGCATTGGCGCAGGTCGGCGGTCTTGATCCAACCCGCGCCGATCCGACCGGCGTTTTCGTGTTCCGTAATGAGCCCGCCGAAATTGCGCGCAACGTGCTGGGCCGCACCGATCTGATCGGTGATCAGCGGTTGATCTATGTGCTCAACCTGACCGCGCCCAACGGCATGTTCATGGCGCGCGATTTCCAGATCCGTGATGGCGACACCCTCTACGTGACCGAAGCCTCGGCCGTCACCTGGAACCGCCTGATCTCGTCGCTGTCGGGCACGCTCAGCGCCACCGGCTCGGCGGTTTCTATCGCCACAGGGTCGGACTGACGCTTCGGAGTGGAGTGACCATCCGGTCACACCCACCCCATAACCAACCGGGCCCACCCATGGCTGCCACTCCCGCCCCCCCCCGGCTTTTCGCCTTTAGCGGCGGGTTTCTTGGCCCTTCGGCGCAAGCGCGCACCATCCGTCGCATTCTTGAACTGGCAGGCCATCGGCCCCGACTGGGCTGGCCGACGGCCAGTGATGCCGTCGCCGCCTGGGGCCACAGCCCCCGCGCCGCGCGGGCAGAGGCTGTCGCCGCGCGCAGCGGTGCGGCGCTCTGGCGGATCGAGGATGCCTTCATCCGCTCGATCCACCCCGGCAGGCTGCGCGGCGAGCCCCCGATGGGCCTGCTGATTGACCGCACCGGCGCGCATTACAACCCCGCGCAGCCTTCGGACCTGGAAACCCTGCTGGCCACCCACCCCTTTGACGATGCCCGGCTGATCGCCCGCGCCCGGCATTGCATCGCGCGGATGCGGCAGTTGGAACTGTCAAAATACAACGCCCATGATACCGCCCTGCCCCCGCCCCCGCCGGGCTATGTGTTGGTGATCGATCAGGTGAAGGGCGATGCCTCGTTGCGTTTTGGCAGCGAAAGCGGGCCGCTGCCGCCGCGACTGTTTCAAGAGATGCTGGCGATTGCGCAGATCGAAAACCCTGGTGCGCGGATCCTAGTGAAAACCCATCCAGAAACCGCTGGCAACGCCCGGTCTGGTCATTTCACGCCCGCCGATGCCTGCGGCAATGTCACGCTGGAGACTGCCCCCCATGCCCCTTGGTCACTTCTGGAAGGCGCTGTGGCCGTTTATACCGTCTCCTCGCAACTGGGGTTCGAGGCCATTCTCGCCGGTCACCGCCCGCGCGTCTTTGGCCAGCCATTTTATGCGGGCTGGGGGCTGACACATGATGAAATGCCACCCCAGCGGCGGCGGCGCAAGCTGACACGCGCCCAACTTTTCGCAGGCGCCATGCTGCTTTACCCGCTTTGGTATGACCCGTTGCGCGACTGCCTCTGCCCGCTGGAAGAGGTGATTGATCAAATGGAAGCCCGGTTGCAAGCCTTCCGTCAGGACCGGCATGGCCATATCGCCTGCGGCATGCGGCTGTGGAAACGGCAGCATTTGCAAGCCATGTTCGGCCGCGAGAAACCGCTGATTTTCGTGCGCAGCCCGGAACAGGCGGTGGCGCGGGCACGGGCAACCCGGCGGGGGGTGATCGGCTGGGCCAGCGCCATGCCCGACGATTTCACCGGCCTGCGTATCGAGGATGGTTTCTTGCGTTCGCGCGGGCTGGGTGCGGCGCTGACACCGGCGCAAAGCCTCGTGGTGGATGATCACGGTATCTATTACGACCCGGCGCGTGAAAGCCGGCTGGAACAGCTGATCCGCGCGCCCCTGCCGCCCGGCGGCGCGGATCGCGCGCTGGCATTGGCCACAGCAATCACCGCCGCGGGGCTGACAAAGTACAATATCGGCAGCGACACGGCGTTGCTGGCAGAAGAACTGCGTAGTCTGCGCCAAACACGCGCTGATGCGCCGGTAATTCTGGTGCCGGGACAGGTTGAAGATGACGCCTCGATCCGCCTCGGCGCGACGGGGCCGATCCGCACGAACCGCGCCCTGCTCGCCTTCACCCGCGCCGAGAACCCCGATGCGATCGTGCTCTACAAACCCCATCCCGATGTCGAGGCCGGTCTGCGCCCCGGCGCTGTGCCCGACGCCGCCGTACTGTCCGATATGGTGATCGAGCACACGGACGCCGCAGCGCTGCTGGCATTGGTAGATGAGGTCTGGACCCTTACCTCGGGTCTGGGGTTCGAGGCATTGATGCGCGGCAAGACGGTTACCTGCCTCGGCGCGCCGTTCTATGCTGGCTGGGGGCTGACGCGCGATCTGGGGCCGGTGCCTGCCCGACGACAGACCGAACCCGGCCAGCCCCACCCCGATCTGGCGGCGCTGATCCATGCCACGCTGATCGCCTATCCGCGTTATCTGGACCCTGTCACCGGCCAGCCCTGCCCGCCTGAACTGTTGGTCGAGCGTCTGGCGCAAGGTCAGACGGGTAAAACCCGCCCGACGCTGCGCCTGCTGGCCAGGGCACAGGGTGCCTTGGCGAGTTTCGCTTATCTCTGGCGCTGAGTGCTGCGCACAGGGGTCAGGCCATGGGGTCAGGCCATGGCCTCAAGCCGCGCCAGAACCTCGGCAAGCCGTTCTGCCTCGTCGGTCCGTTCCGACAACTGGCCGCGCGTCTCCTCAACCACCTCTTCCGAGGCATTGGCAACAAAGCGCGGGTTGTCCAGCCGCCCTTTCAACCCGCCAATTTCCTTCTTCAGCTTCTCCATCGCCTTTCGCAGCCGGGCCATTTCGGCCGCCAGATCGATCACTCCTTCCAGCGGCAGCGCATAGGTCGCGCCTTCCACGGCGATGCTCAGGGCACCTTTGGGCATCGTTTCAGCCGGGTGCAGCCCGTCGATCCGCGCCAGCCGTTCGATCAGCGCCGCGTTGCGCCCGTAGGCCGCCTGCGCATGCGCATCCTGATCCAGCGCCAGCATCGGCAGCTTCAGCCCCACCGGCACCCGCATCTGCGTGCGCGCCGAGCGCACGGCCTCGATCAGCCCGATCACCCAGCCCATTTCACGGTCAGCGTCAGGGTCGGCCAGATCGGTGCCGTATTCGGGCCAGTCAGCGTGGGCGGCCAGTTTTGCGCGCGTGCCGGTGAGCGACCACAACTCTTCGGTGATGAAGGGCATGAACGGGTGCAGCAGAATGACGCACTGGTCCAGAACCCAGCGCATGGTGGCGCGGGTCTCGGCCGCATGGTCGCCGTCGAACAACGGTTTGGCGAATTCCACATACCAGTCGCAGACCTTGCCCCAGACGAAGCGGTAAAGCGCGTCCGCCGCGTCGTTGAAACGGTAAGCCGCCAGCGCCTCGTCCACGGCCCTCAGCGTGCGGGCGGTTTCGCCGATGATCCAGCGGTTGACGGTCTGGCTGGCCTGTGGCGGCATCGCGCCGGGGGCGGGCACGTCATCGCCAAAGACGCCGTTCATCTCGGCAAAGCGCGTCGCGTTCCACAGTTTGGTGGTGAAGTTGCGATAACCGGTGATGCGCTGGGTATCGAGCTTGAGCACACCGCCGAGGCTGGCCATGGCCGCATTGGTGAAGCGCAGCGCATCGGCGCCGAATTCGTCAATGATATCCAGCGGATCGACGACATTGCCAAGGCTCTTGGACATCTTCTTGCCCTTGGCGTCACGCACGAGGCCATGCAGATAGACGGTGTGGAACGGGATCTGATCCACCACCGCCAGCTGCATCATCATCATCCGCGCGACCCAGAAGAACAGGATATCCTGCCCGGTCACCAGAACGCTTGTGGGGAAGTATTTTTCCAACTCCGGCGTCTGTTCCGGCCAGCCCAGCGTCCCGATCGGCCAGAGGCCCGAGGAGAACCAGGTGTCGAGGACATCGGGGTCGCGGGTGAGGGCGACCTCTGAAATCTCCAGAGTGCCATCAGAATTTTCTTTCGTCCCCATTCCACGCATCTGCGCACGATTGTCAGAAGAATAAATCCGCACAACAACGTTTTCGCCATAGAGTTCTTTGGCTTTCGCAATGACATCTACTTCATTGGCTGCACAAAACTGAATTGCGGGATAAGCACGATCTTCATAGGCCTCCCTAGGGTCAGGCCCATACCAAACCGGTATCTGATGCCCCCACCACAACTGCCGCGAGATGCACCAAGGCTCGATATTCTCCAGCCAGTGGTAATAGGTCTTCTCGCCGCTCTCCGGCAGAATCTTCGTCGCCCCACTGCGCACCGCCTCCAGCGCCGGTTCAACGATCTTCGCGGTATCCACGAACCACTGATCCGTCAGAAACGGCTCGATCACCACTTTCGAGCGGTCGCCGAACGGCTGCATGATCTTCTTGGCCTCAACCAGCGGCACCCGTTCCAGATGCTCCGAATGCGTCTCGGGGTCGATGGATTTCTGTAGCACCGTCACCGCCAGCCCCTCAGCCGTGATCGCCTCGACCACGGCCTTGCGCGCCTCAAACCGGTCCAGCCCGCGCAATTCCTCGGGCACAAGGTTGATCTGGCCCACATCGCCCGCCGCCCGCTCGCCGCGCGCAATCGCCCCGGCTATGACAGCGCTCTCCTCATACGACAACCCATCCGCGCGCATCCGCGCCTTGGTGTCCATCAGGTTGTAAAGCGGAATGCCGTTGCGCTGCGCCACAGCATAATCGTTGAAATCATGCGCGCCGGTGATCTTGACCGCGCCCGAGCCAAAGGCCGGGTCGGGGTATTCATCGGTGATGATCGGGATCAGGCGGCGATGCGCTTTCGGGCCAACCGGGATCTCGCACAGCTTGCCGACAATGGGCGCATAGCGCGCGTCCGAGGGATGAACCGCCACCGCGCCGTCGCCCAGCATGGTTTCCGGCCGGGTGGTGGCGATGGAGATATAGTTGCGCATCTCGCGCAGGGTGACATTACCATCCTCGTCACGCTCGACATATTCATACTCGAACGGCTTGCCGGTCGCCGGGTCGGTTTCAAGCGGATACTTGAAGTGCCACATATGGCCGTCAACCTCGGTGTTCTCCACCTCAAGGTCGGAAATCGCGGTTTCGAAATGCGGATCCCAGTTGACCAGCCGCTGGCCGCGATAGATCAGGCCCTTGTTGTACATGTCCACGAAAACCTTGATCACGGCATCGTGGAAATTGCCTTCTTCACCCGCAGGGGCACCGGGGGCGCCGGACATGGTGAAAGCGTTGCGCTCCCAGTCGCAACTGGCGCCCAGCCGCTTGAGCTGGCCGATGATCGTGCCGCCGGACTGCGCCTTCCATTCCCAGACCTTCTCCAGAAACTTCTCGCGCCCCATCTCGCGCCGGCCCTCGTTGCCTTCCTTGGCCAGTTCACGCTCGACCACCATCTGAGTGGCAATGCCTGCGTGGTCCTGGCCCGGCTGCCACAGCGTGTCGAACCCACGCATCCGGTGCCAGCGCACCAGAATGTCTTGCAAGGTGTTGTTGAAGGCGTGCCCCATGTGCAGGCTGCCGGTGACATTCGGCGGCGGGATCATGATGCAGAAAGACTCGGACCGGCGCGCATTTGCCCCGGCCCGGAACGCACCCTCCGCTTCCCAGCGCGCTGCGATGCGCGGCTCGGCCTCGGCGGCATTGAAAGTCTTTTCCATCGTCATTGCGGCATCCTCCGGCTTTCGGCGGTGTTTAGCGCCGCGCGCGGGAAAGGAAAAGGGCGCAGCGTCGTGCGGCCCCGGTCAAGGCCGGGATCATCTGAAACATTCCTCGGCCATCACGCTGCCCGACAATGCTCAGCGGCTGCGGTCGAGCTTGGTTGAAAGATGGATCAGGCTCTCTGACGAGCGCACGCCGGAGATCTCGCCCACGCCGTCAAGGACTGAGTCAAGCGCCGCAGTCGAGGAAGCGGCAACCTGAAGCAGCAGGTCGCAGCGTCCGGAGATCGTGTTCACGCGCTCGACCTCGGGAATCCCCTTGAGCCGGGCCAGAATAGCCGCCTGATTGCGCGGCTCGACGGTCAGCAAGACGCTGGCACGGATCAGTCCGGCACGCGCTGCATCGCCCAGCTTGATCGTGTAACCGGCAATGGCACCAGAGCTTTCCAGCCGCTCCATCCGCGACTGAACGGTCGAGCGCGCAATTTTCAGCCGCCGCGCCAGCGTGGCGAGCGACACCCGCGCGTCCATGCTCAGCTGCATCATCAGCGCCTTGTCGAGGTCATCCATGGCAAACCTGTCAATATGACGAACTTTTCGTCAAAATATTCATTATTTTCGTTAAATAAAGCCTTTTGATCGGTGAATATGTAACCTAGATGCGCGATCCTGTTTTACAGTGCCGGGAGCGGCCCGGACACGATGGACAGCTTTGGTGAAAGGGTGCGCCAATGGGAATATCTGAGACGATCTGGGCCGATCCCATCGAATTTCTGCGAGCCGTTGAACCAGTTGACCCGGTTCTATTTCTCTCGCCTGCCGTTTTGCAGGCCCAGGCGCGCCGGTTCGTGGCCTCCTTCCCCGGCCTGGTCACCTATGCCGTGAAGGCCAACCCGGAAGAGGCCGTGGTCGTCAATCTGGCCGCTGCCGGCATCGTGGCCTTCGATGTTGCCTCGCCCGACGAGATAGCGCTGATCCGTCGGCTGGTGCCGGGCGGCGTGCTGCATTACAACAACCCGGTGCGCGCGCGCCACGAGATTGATTTCGCGGTACACCACGATGTTGCCTCGTATTCTGTTGATTCGCTTAGCGAACTGGACAAGCTGTTCGCCGCAGTCCCGAACCGCCGCGTGAATGGTGCGCCGGTCGAGATCACGGCGCGGTTCAAGCTGCCGGTGGCCGGGGCTGCCTATGATTTTGGCGCCAAGTTCGGTGCAACCGAGGAACTTGCCGCCGAGATACTGAGGCGGATTGCCGCGCGCGGATACACCCCCTCGCTGACCTTCCATCCCGGCACGCAATGCGCCGATCCGGCTGCATGGGACGCCTATATCCGCGCCGCCAAACGCATTGGCGATACCGCTGGCGTTATCCCGGCGCGGCTGAATGTCGGTGGCGGTTTCCCCTCGCACAGGGTTCAGGCTGAAGCCCCCTCGCTGGACGCGATCTTCCACCTTATCGGTCGCGTCACCGAAGAGGTGTTCGGCGCCGAGGCCCCCGCACTGATCTGCGAACCCGGCCGCGGCATGGTGGCCGACAGCTTCGCCCTTCTGGCGCGGGTCAAGGCGGTGCGCGACGACCAGCATGTCTTTCTCAATGACGGGGTTTACGGTACGCTGGCCGAACTGCCGCTGATGGGGATGATGGACCGGATCAGTGTCTTTTCACCCCGGGGAGTGCGCCGCACCGGCGAGGGCAAGCGCCGGGTTATCTTTGGCCCGACCTGTGACAGCGTCGATCGCCTGCCGGGCGAGACCCTGTTGCCCGGCGATATGGAAGAGGGCGATTTCCTTCTGGTGCAGGGGATGGGGGCCTATTCGGTCGTTACCAACACCCGTTTCAATGGCTTCGGGGCGCTGAACCTGCATCTGGCGCTCAGCCTGGAGACGTAAAGCGCAAAGGGGTGGGCAGCCGCCACCCCTTGCCCCTGCCTGCCACGCGGCTATCCTCCGCCAGGGAAACGGGGGACGTAAACATGCGCGCATTCGGCACATCGCAAGGCGGAAAGCGCCGCGAGGATATCCGCTTTCTCACCGGCACGGGCCGCTATATCGCCGATATCCTGCCCGAAGGTGCATTGCATGCAGCTTTCCTGCGCGCCCCCATCGCGCATGGCCGCATCACCGCACTGGAGCTTGATGCCGCGCGCGCTCTGCCGGGGGTGCGTGGCATCTGGACAGGCGACGATCTGGTAGCAGCCGGGTTGGATGGCGCGCTTTGGTCAGTGACGGCGCGCGACCGGCGCGGCAAGAGTGGCGCCGCCACACACCGCCCGATTCTATCGGATGGCGTGATGCGTCATATGGGCGAGCCGGTCGCGCTGGTCGTGGCGACCAGTCGCCTTGCCGCGCTCGACGCGATCGAGGCGATCGGCCTTGATTACAAGGAACTGCCGGCCCATCTGGCACTGGAGCCGGGCGGCACCGCAATCCATCCGCAAGCCCCGGACAATCAGGCCTATGACTGGATGCTGGGCGACCCGGCCACGCTGGATGCCGTATTCAACAGCGCGGCCCATGTCACACGTCTGTCGGTGCGCCAGAACCGGCTGATGGCCGCCAGCCTTGAACCCCGCGCCGCATTTGCCGAATGGGACGGCAGGCGCCTGCATCTGGCCTTCAATGGTCAGGGCGTATGGAACATGAAGCGCGAACTGGCACGGATGCTGGGCCTTGCGCCCGAAAAGGTGCGCGTCACCACCCCGGATGTGGGGGGCGGTTTCGGAATGAAGGCGATGGGCTATCCTGAGTATTTCGCCATCGCCCAGGCCGCGCGGGAACTGGGCGAACCGGTCGCCTGGATATCCGACCGGGCCGAGGCGATGCTGTCGGACAACGGCGCGCGCGATCTGACCAGCGAGGCGGAAATGGCCTTTGACGCCGCTCACCGGATCATCGGCTACCGTGTTTTCACGCGCTCCAATCTGGGAGCCTATAACTCGCAATTCGCGCAGAATATCCAGTCAGAGCTGTTCGCAAAGGTTTTCACCGGGGTCTATGACATTCCCGCCGCCCTCCTGCATGTGCAGGGCATCTATACGAACACAACGCCGGTTGACGCCTATCGCGGCGCCGGGCGGCCGGAGGCGATCACCCTGATCGAGCGGGTGATGGACATGGCGGCGCGCGAACTGGGCCTCTCGCCCTTCGATCTGCGCAGACGCAACTTCATCACGCCCAATCAGTTCCCCTACCCCACCGCCGCGGGCATGGCCTATGATGTGGGTAACTTCGCCCGCGTGCTGGACCGGGCGCAGGCGGCAGGCGAAATCGCCGGGTTCAACATCCGACGCGCCGAGAGCGCGTCACGTGGCAGGCTGCGCGGGCTGGGACTAAGCTTTTACATCGAGTCGATTCTGGGTGAGGATTCCGAGGCCGCCGTGATCGAGTTCACACAGGCAGGTGTGAACCTTTATGTCGGCACGCAATCGAACGGTCAGGGCCATGAAACCGTCTATGCCCAGTACCTGGCCGATCTGACCGGGCTTGATGCCAATGCCATCACCGTTGTGCAGGGCGACAGCGACCGCATCGCGCGCGGCGGCGGCACCGGCGGCTCGCGCTCGGTCACGGTGCAGACACTGGCCACGCATGGCACAGCAGAGCAGATGGTCGCGGCATTCGCCGAGTTCCTGCAAGAAACGCTTGGTGCTGGTCCCTTCACCTTTGACGAAGGCATCTTCCAGGCCCCCGCCAGCAACCATCGGCTGACCCTGATCGAAGCGGTTGAACTGGCGCGCGACAAGGGCCGCGAAGACCTGATGCGCCATGAAAAACGCAGCCAGCTACCCGGGCGCTCCTTCCCCAATGGCGCGCATCTTTGCGAGGTCGAGATCGACCCGGAAACCGGCGCCTTGAGTGTCGAGCGCTATCTGGCCTTCGATGATTTCGGCACTCTGATGCACCCGATGCTTGTGCAGGGGCAGGTTCATGGCGGAGTCGCGCAGGGCTATGGGCAGGCGGTCTGCGAAGAAGCGCTGTTCGATGACCAGGGCCAGCTTCTGACCGGCAGCTTCATGGATTACGCCATGCCCCGTGCCACCGATCTGCCGATGTTCGGCTTTGAAAGCGTGCCTACCCCCTCGCCCAACAATCCGATGGGCATGAAAGGCTGCGGTGAGGCCGGAACCGTGGGCGCCATCGCAGCCGTGTCGAATGCCGCTCTCGATGCGCTCTGGTCCGAGGGCGTCCGGCATGTGGACATGCCGCTTACCCCGCTGAAGATCTGGACCTGGCTGCAAGAAGCCAGGTCAAACCCGGCCTCCGGCTGAAAACGCCGCTCCCCTTCATCTTGCCCAAAATACGCTGGGGGTGAATTGGCGCAGCCAAGAGGGGGCAAAGCCCCCTGCCCGGCTTGCCGAAATTCGTTCAGACCATCATTTCCTTGGTCGCCGTTAACGCCACATCGGGATAGTCACGAATCGCGCGGTCGATATCCCACTGCAGGCGCGTCAGATACACCAGATCGCCGTCATGATCGGTGGCAATATGCGCCTTGTTGGCCGCCACGAACACCTCGACCTTGGCCTTGTCGCCAGAAACCCAGCGCGCCGAGGTGAATTGCGAGGGCTCGAACCGCACCGGCAGGCCGTATTCCAGCTCGATCCGGCTGGCCAGCACCTCGAACTGCAAGGCCCCCACCACGCCGACAATGAAGCCCGAGCCATAGGTGGGCTTGAACACCTTGGCGGCGCCTTCCTCGGCGAATTGCATCAGTGCCTTTTCCAGATGTTTGGCCTTCATCGGGTCGCCGGCACGACAGGTCCGCAACAGTTCCGGCGCAAAGGACGGGATGCCGGTAAAGCGAAGCGCCTCGCCCTCGGTCAGCGTGTCGCCGATGCGCAACTGGCCGTGGTTGGGGATGCCGATGATATCGCCCGCCCAGGCCTCTTCGGTCAGTTCGCGGTCTGAGGCGAGGAACAGCACCGGATTGGTGATCGCCATGGGCTTGCCCGCCCGCACATGATTCAGCTTCATCCCGCGCAGGAAATGCCCCGAGGCCAGCCGCACAAAGGCCACCCGGTCACGGTGCTTGGGGTCCATATTGGCCTGCACCTTGAACACGAAGCCCGTTACCGTCGCCTCTTCCGGGCCGACATCGCGCTTGTCGGTGTGCAACACCTGCGGCGGCGGGCCGTATTCAGCCATGCCGCGCATCAGTTCCTGCACCCCGAAGCTGTTGATCGCCGAGCCGAACCAGATCGGCGTCATCGACCCGTTCAGCACGGCCTCACGGTCAAATTCGGGCAACAGCCCGCGCGCCATCTCGACCTCTTCGCGCAGCTTTTCCAGCAGGTTCGCGGGCACATGGTCGGCCAGCCTGGGGTCATCCAGCCCTTCGATGCGGGTGCTCTCTGCCACCCGGTTCCGGTCGGCGCGGTCCATCAGCTCCAGCCGGTCATGCAACAGATCGTAGCAGCCGATGAATTCGCGTCCCTGGCCGATGGGCCAACTGGCAGGCGTCACATCGATGGCCAGGTTCTCCTGGATCTCGTCGATGATCTCGAATGTCTCGCGCGCCTCGCGGTCCATCTTGTTGCAAAACGTCAGGATCGGCAGGTCGCGCAGGCGGCACACCTCGAACAGCTTGCGCGTCTGGCTTTCCACCCCCTTTGCGCCGTCGATTACCATGATCGCCGCGTCAACGGCGGTCAGGGTGCGGTAGGTATCTTCGGAAAAGTCGCTGTGGCCCGGCGTATCGACCAGATTGAATCGAAACCCGTCAAAATCGAACGACATCGCCGAGGCCGAGACCGAGATGCCGCGATCCTTTTCCATCTGCATGAAGTCCGAGCGCGTGCGCCGCGCCTCTCCCTTGGCGCGCACCTGCCCCGCCATCTGGATCGCGCCGCCAAACAGCAGGAACTTTTCGGTCAACGTCGTCTTGCCCGCATCGGGATGCGAGATGATGGCGAAGGTGCGGCGCCGCGCAATCTCGGGCGGCAGGGAGGGGCGGTTTCTTGACGTGTCCAGCATGTTGCGGCGTATAGGTCAGCCCCTGCTGTCGGGCAAGGCCCGAGATGACGCGTATACCAGAAAACGCTGGCGGATAAGGCCGCAGGGCCGGCTGACGGCGCGCGATCAGTTCAGAAGCGGCGCAACGCTGGCTTCCTTCGCCACGGCTACCGTGTTGCGTCCCTCGTCCTTGGCGCGGTAAAGTTGATCATCGGCGGTGGTGATCCAGTCATCAGCGCTGAGCGTCAGCGCTGTCAGTTCGGCCACGCCAAAACTTGCCGTGATGCGGATCTCCTCAAATCCGGGAATGACCGTCCGTTCGACCGCACGACGGATCCGTTCTGCAACCTCGGCTGCGGCATCGGCGCCTGCATTGGCCAGAAGTATGCCGAATTCCTCGCCGCCCAGCCGGCCAAAGCTGTCTTCGGCGCGCAACTCACGCATGACCACCCGCGCTACGGTCCGCAGAACAGCATCCCCGGCGGAATGGCCCCAGGTGTCGTTGATCGATTTGAAATGATCCAGATCGAAGATCGACAGCGTGTTCTTGCAGCCGGTGCGCTGCTGCGCGGCGAAGGTCTTGCGCAACGTGTCGGTGAACGCGCGCCGCGTCATGGCGTTGGTCAGCATGTCACGGCTTGCTTCGGCCCAGAGCGCGACCTGCTCGACGACCAGTTTGGCAAAACCCTCCAGCAGCGCGCAGTCACGGTCAGTGAACTCGCGCAGTTCGGTGTCCAGAACACGCAGCGCACCGATAACGTCGCCCTCGTCGACCAGCGGGATTTCCAGAAACGAGCGATACGCCCCGCCTTCCTGTTCTCCGGGCGCGCCATGCAGCGTGACCGAAACGGCCGGAACATTGAACACTGTCTTGATAAGGTCGGTCACCGCTGTGAACTGCGTCGCGCCCGGCAGGGGCACCGTGGCGGGAACCGTGTCAAGCACCTGGTTTTTCGGGTTCTGCGCAGCCTTGTGGGGCGAGAGCGGCGCCGAGGAAACCGGGACACTCTGGACGGCGACACGCGTGTTCATGAAAAGCTACTCGCATTCTGCTGGGTATTGCACCCCTTGCTTGTCGTGTCCGAATGCGACCGGCATTAGGAAAGGCTGCGGCTAAAAGAAGGTTAATTCTGGATTAACCTGGGCAATCCGCGCCACTTTCGCCATATTTCCGCCACAAACCGGACCGCGAATGCCGCACAGATTGACCCCGAGGCGGTTTTGCGATAGGGCGCTTGCGCGGCCTTATTCCGCAATGATCGATGACCAATTGCTGCCGGGGCGCGAGAAACTGTGCGTCCCTTGACCTAATTACGGCCCGATGCCGTAACGCATGGACGCTAATGACCAAATTTTCCGACCTGAAGCTGGACCCCAAGGTCCTGAAAGCGATAGCCGAAGCAGGCTATGAAACCCCCACGCCGATCCAGGCGCAGGCCATTCCGCACGCGCTGGAAGGCCGTGATGTGCTGGGCATCGCCCAGACCGGAACCGGCAAGACTGCCTCGTTCACCTTGCCGCTGATCACCCGTCTGGCGCGTGGCCGCGCCCGTGCGCGGATGCCGCGCAGCCTGGTGTTGGCCCCGACGCGCGAACTCGCCGCACAGGTGGCCGAGAATTTCGACATCTACGCCAAGTATACCAAGCTGACCAAGGCATTGCTGATCGGCGGTGTCTCGTTCGGCGAGCAGGACAAGCTGATCGACCGGGGTGTTGATGTACTGATCGCCACGCCCGGCCGCCTGCTGGACCATTTCGAGCGCGGCAAACTGTTGCTGACCGGCGTCGAGGTGATGGTGGTGGATGAGGCTGATCGCATGCTCGACATGGGGTTCATCCCCGATATCGAGCGCATCTTCAACCTGACGCCCTTCACCCGGCAGACGCTGTTCTTCTCGGCCACCATGGCGCCCGAGATCGAGCGCATTACAAACACGTTCCTGGCCAACCCCGCGCGGGTCGAGGTGGCGCGTCAGGCGACCACCTCGGAAACCATCGAACAGGCGCTGATCGAATTCACGCCCACGCGCAAGGACCGCAGCTTCGCCGAAAAGCGTGCCCTCTTGCGCGCCCTGATCGAAGCCGAGGGCGATGCGCTGACCAACGCCATTATCTTCTGCAACCGCAAGATCGATGTCGATACGCTGGCAAAATCGCTCAAGAAACACGGACTTGATGCATCGCCCATCCATGGCGACCTGGACCAGTCGGTGCGAACCCGCACACTGGACGGCTTCCGCGACGGAACGCTGAAATTCCTGATCGCCTCGGACGTGGCGGCGCGTGGGCTCGATATCCCCGCTGTCAGCCATGTGTTCAACTTTGATGTGCCAAGCCATGCGGAAGACTATGTGCACCGCATTGGACGGACCGGGCGCGCCGGGCGCAAGGGCAAGGCCCTGACGCTGGCCGCCCCGTCGGACGACAAGTATCTCGCCGCCATCGAGCATATGCTGCAAAGGCCGCTTCCACGCCACGCATCACCGCTTGCAACGACCCCGCCCGCCGAAACATCCGGCACTTCTGCCGCGTCCGAGGCGGCGGAAAAACCCGCACGCTCCCGGACGCGTGTCCGGCGCGGTGAAAAACCGGCCGAGAAGAAACGCGCCGAACCGGTCGTGGCAGCAGAAACAGCCCCGGCCGCACAGGCGACACAACCTGCACCGGCCGAAACTGCCGCGACATCGCAGGAGGTTCGCCAGAGCCCGCGGAAGGATGACAAACAGGAAGAACGCCGCGATGATCGTCGCGGGGGGCGTGGTCGCGGAAAGGGCCGCGACAATGACGCGCCCGTTGTCGGCATGGGCGACCATGTCCCTGACTTTATCCTGCGGGCCTTCAAGCCGGCCTGACCACAGATGCACTGAACTGAAAAGGGCGGCCTCCGGGCCGCCCTTTCATGTTGTCGATCACCGCCACCGTTTTCTCTGAGCCCGCTCAGGCGCTGCGGGGGCGTAGCGCCAACCAGATCAGCGCGCCGCCCGCCAGCACCAGGAAGGGCAGCATCGCAACATTGACCAGTTGCCATCCGGTCTGCGCATCCGACCCCGAGCAGTTCATCAACTGCCCCGAGCTGAGCGACGCCACCGTTACCCCGCCAAAGACGATCGCATCGTTGATCCCCTGAATGCGGCCACGCTCGACTGCACTATGCGAGCGCGCCAGCATCGTCGTCGCCCCGATGAAGCCAAAGTTCCAGCCCACGCCAAGCAAGACCAGCGCGATAAAGAAATGCTCCAGTTCCACCCCGGTAAGCGCCACAGCGCCAGCCCCAGCCAGAATCGCCAGCCCCGAGGCGACAATCTTTTCCACACCAAACCGCGCGATGAGATGCCCGGTGACGAACGAAGGCGCATACATCGCAAGCACATGCGCCGTCACCACGTCAGCGGCATTTCCCGTATCGAAACCACAGCCCACGACGGCCAGCGGTGATGAGGTCATCACCAGGTTCATCAGCGCGTAGGATACTGTCGCACAGATGATCGCCACGGCAATCACCGGGTCACGCAGCATCTCACCGCGCGAACGGCCCTCGATGGGCGCATCGCGCGCAGCCTGCACCGGCTTGGGGATGTCAAGAAAGGCAAACAGCGTCATCCCGCCAAGGTTCAGCGCGATCACCGCCAGGTAGGTGCCCAGAAACGGCACTACCATCGATTCGGCGGTCACCTTGACCAGTTGCGGCCCGATCACGGCTGACAACAGCCCGCCCGCCATGACCAGCGAAATCGCCTTGGGTTTGAACGCATCCGTGGCGGTATCGGTCGCGGCAAAGCGATAGAAACCCTGGCCGGACATGTAGACCCCGGTGAAAAGCGAGCCCAGCAGGAACAATTCGAAAGACCCCTGCAACAGGCCGATCGCCCCGATCACCGCCCCCAGCGCGCCCCCTGATGCGGTGAGCACGAAACCGGCTCGCCGCCCGTAACGTTGCATGAAGGCCGCCAGCGGCGTGGCCGTCAGCATCGAACCCAGAACGATCAGCGAAATCGGCAGGGTCGCCCAGCAGATGTTGCTGGCAAGCGTCTGTCCCGCAAGGCCACCGATGGTAAAGATCATCGGCATCTGCGCGCCCAGAATGGCCTGGGCAGCGACCAGAACCAGAACATTGCGCTTAGCACGCGCGTTCGAAGGGTCGGGATAGGGGGGCGAAAGCGTTGTCATGCGACTTGAGTAATCCGCAGCGCGGGTGGATGGAAGAGGCATCGTTCACAGGTGAAGCGACAAACTGCCCCATCGCCTGTTTGAAAATATCCTGCGGGTGAACTGGCCGCAGGCCAAGTTGTGGGGCAAGGCCCCCTTCCCCGACCCACCATCTCGCAAGAGCACACGACGGCCTGATGGGCCTGCGTCGCCATGTTTCTTCCAGCCCTTGCCCTTGCACCCTCCGGCATTATGATCCATGAAACCCTGACCGGGACATGACTGGCCCGGGCATACACTGGTACGGATGGCGGAGTCCCATGGCGGAAAAGATGCTCAAACCCACCGAAGAGATCTCGGTGCGCGATGTTTTCGGAATCGACTCGGACATGGTCGTCAAGGGCTTTGCCGACCGCATCGACCGCGTGCCTGATATCGATCCGACCTACAAGTTCGACCCCGACACCACGCTCGCCATTCTCGCCGGGTTCCAGTACAACCGCCGCGTGATGGTACAAGGCTATCATGGCACTGGTAAATCCACGCACATAGAACAGATCGCCGCGCGGCTGAACTGGCCCGCCGTGCGCGTCAACCTTGACAGCCACATCAGCCGCATCGACCTGATCGGCAAGGACGCCATCAAGCTGCGCGACGGCAAGCAGGTAACCGAGTTTCATGAAGGCATCCTGCCCTGGGCGCTGCGCAATCCGGTGGCGATTGTCTTTGACGAATACGACGCGGGCCGCCCGGACGTGATGTTCGTCATTCAGCGCGTGCTGGAGCATGACGGCAAGCTGACGCTGCTGGACCAGAATGAAATCATCACGCCGCACCCGTCCTTCCGCCTGTTTGCCACGGCAAACACCGTCGGCCTGGGCGACACCACCGGCCTTTACCACGGCGTGCAACAGATCAACCAGGCACAGATGGACCGCTGGTCACTGGTCGCCACGCTGAACTATCTGTCGCATGATGCCGAGGCAGCGATCGTTCTGGCCAAGAACCCGGCGTTCAACACCGCCAAGGGCCGTCAGGAGATCAGCCAGATGGTGACGGTTGCGGATCTGACGCGCACGGCGTTCATGAAGGGCCAGCTTTCGACCGTCATGTCGCCGCGCACGGTCATTACCTGGGCCGAGAATGCGCGTATCTTCCGCAGTATAGGCTATGCCTTCCGGCTGACCTTCCTCAATAAATGTGATGAGCTGGAGCGCCAGACAGTGGCCGAGTTCTACCAGCGCTGCTTTGGCGAAGAACTGCCCGAATCGGCAGCCAGCATGATCCTGGGATAACCCCCGCCGGCAACCCGCGCCCATGAACGACCGAGACAACCAGCCGCCCGCATACCGGGCGGTTGCTTCGTTCTGGCGTCAGGTAAACAACATGACGATATAGATCATGAGCACCACAACCGCGTAGCCAATCAGAATCATCAGCCCGTCACGCATCAGAAGACCCGCGGCAAAGAACCCGATGGCCACCGCCGCGATTGTGATGGCGAAGGGCAACAGTTCCATCACCGGCGTTGTTGCGGCGATCATCAGAACGATCAGCAATGCCAGATAGCTCCAGGGGCGCGCCGTCAGCCAGCTCATCCGGGGTTTCATCAGCCGGTCCAGCCAGCCCACAGGTCGGCGCAGAAACGCCACCGCCTTGTCCATCGTGGATTTCGACACTCCGCGCCGGGCAAGGCCCTGCGGCACCCAGAGCGTATCGCGTCCCATCAGCATCTGCACCACGATCAGCCCGACAATGAGACCCGTCAGCGTCGGCACACCGGGAATTCCGGAGATCGGCGAGGCGGTGATCATGGCGGGAACCAGAAGGATCGGCGCCAGCGACCGGTCGCCGATCTCGTCAAGGATCTGGCCAATCGTCACCTGCTCGTCATCCCCGGCGAGGCCGAGCTTGTCGAGAACCCCGGTAAGTGACGGAATATCTTCCTGATCCACACCGCCCCCTCACTGCCCGCGATGTTCTGAGACATTAAAGAATAACCACCTGATCTGACAACAACACAAAAATCATCTGGTTCAGTCACTTTGTGATCCAGACGCGGCGTGGCAGCATGATCGCGCGGGTGTGTTACGCAGAAAAGGGGGCACAAGCCCCCTTTCCCTTCATTGCCGAGTTGACTGGCGATCAGGCAGCTTTGGCCAGCGCCGCATGGCGCGCGGCCATCGTGGCACGTGTCCACCAGTCCAGTTCATTCAGCGTGGCGTCAGCCGAAGCGCCGATCGACCCCTCGATCTCGCTGATTTCCTTGTTCTGGCCGCCCAGCGGGTGCACGGCAAAGAAATCTCCACCGCCGATATGCACCGCTGAGCGGGTCGAGGCCATTTGCAGCTCAATCCCGATGGTGCGCAGATGCTCCGCCGCACGGGTGCCACCGACCGAGCCGTAGCTGACGATGCCGAACGCCTTGCGGTTCCATTCGACATAGGCCTGATCCAGCGCGTTTTTCAGCGCGCCGGTGATCGAGCGGTTGTATTCCGGGGTCACGAAGATGTAACCGTCGAACTCGGCCACCTTCTTTTGCCAGGCTACTGCGCGGCTGTCTTCGCTGGGCGCCCAGGCGTTCGAGGCAACCTCGTTGAACAGCGGCAGGTCGAAATCTTTCAGATCGACCAGTTCAACATCCCAGTCGCCACGGGCAGCGGCCTTGTCCAGAATCCATTGAGCGGGCTTTTCACCGAAGCGTGAGTCACGGGTGGAGCCGAGAATGATGGCGATACGGGGTTTGGTGGTCATGAGTCTCTCCGTCGGGATAGTTGCGGTTTTTCAATGCCCAACAGATGATCTCGCAGGTGCAGAATGTCAGCCCCGCAGGCGCGCACAGACCCCGTGCGAAGATGCGTATTGCACGGGCAGACGCAGTTGCTACGCGCTCGGCGCAAGCTGCCCCTTGCCCCGGCAGTGGACTGGTGCTTTATCTGGGTCATGACCCGCGCCACAGACAACCCCGCCGATCCGTTCAAGAAAGCCCTGACCGAGGCTACGCGCACGCTGGCCGACGATCCCGAGATTGCGGTCAGCTTTTCGGTCGATCCGCCGGGCATGACCGCCGAGACCATGCGCCTGCCGCAAGTGAGCCGCCGCATGACCCGCGACGAGGTTTTGCTGGCACGCGGCACCGCCGATGGTTTTGCCCTGCGCAAGCGCTTCCACAACGAGGCCACACATGCGCGCTACATGCCCCAAGGCCAGATGGCGCGCGATCTTTATGATGCGATGGAATCGGCGCGCTGCGAGGCGGTGGGCGCACGGCACATGCCCGGCACGGCCTCGAATATCGATGCGCGCATCGCCCATGAGGCCGAGCGCAAGGGCTATTCCCAGATCCGCAGTCAGTCGGAAGCTCCGTTGCCGGTGGCGGCGGGCTATCTGATCCGGCAACTGGCGACGGGGCGCGCGCTACCACGCGGAGCGGATACCGTCGCCGACCTGTGGCGACCCTTTGTCGAGGAGCAGGCCGCGGCCACGCTGGAGAATCTGCAGGATGTGCTGGGCGATCAGTCCGCCTTTGCCCGCTTTGCCCGCAAGATAATTGAAGATCTGGGCTATGGTGATCAACTGGGCGATGACCCTGATGATACCGGCGACGAGGAGGAGGGCAGCGAGGACGAAAGCACCGAGGCCCCCGACAATCCCGACAGCCAGGGCGATGACGATCAGGACCAGGACGAATCGGAGGCCGCCGAAGATGGCCCGCGACAGGAAACCGCCGAAACCCAGGCGGTGATGGACGAAAATGCCGAAGACGAGTTGTCAGAGGACACCGAGACCCCGCAGGCCGAGGCTCCGCCAGAGCCGCCCGCGCCCGCGCCCCATTCCGATGCCGACCCGCATTACACCGTTTTCACCACAGACCATGACGAGGAAATCACCGCCGAGGAACTCGCCGATGCGGCCGAGCTGGAGCGCCTGCGCGCCTATCTCGACCAGCAGTTGGAGCCGCTCAAGGGCGCGGTCAGCCGTCTGGCCAACAAGTTGCAGCGCCGATTGCAGGCACAGCAGAACCGCTCATGGGAATTCGACCTTGAGGAAGGTATCCTTGACGTCGCGCGCCTTGCCCGCGTGGTCGCCAACCCGACGACCCCGCTGTCGTTCAAGGTGGAGAAAGACACCGAGTTCCGCGACACCGTGGTGACGCTTTTGCTTGACAACTCAGGCTCGATGCGTGGCCGGCCGATCTCCATCGCCGCGATCTGCGCCGATGTTCTGGCCCGCACGCTTGAGCGCTGCCAGGTCAAGGTAGAGATCCTCGGCTTCACCACCCGCGCCTGGAAGGGCGGCCAGTCGCGCGAACGCTGGCTGGCCGAGGGCCGCCAGCAGGGGCCGGGACGGCTGAACGACCTGCGCCACATTATCTACAAAAGCGCCGACGCGCCCTGGCGGCGGGTGCGCGACAATCTGGGCCTGATGATGAAAGAGGGCCTGTTGAAGGAAAATATCGACGGCGAGGCGCTGGAATGGGCGCACCGCCGCATGCTGGGTCGCCGCGAAGCGCGCAAGATCCTGATGGTAATATCTGACGGCGCGCCGGTCGATGATTCCACCTTGTCGGTCAACGCCGCGAATTATTTGGAAAAACACCTGCGCGACGTGATCGGCATGATCGAGAAGCGCAAGGCGGTGGAACTGCTGGCGATCGGCATCGGCCATGACGTGACACGCTATTACGACCGCGCGGTGACGATCACCGATGTCGAACAGCTTGCGGGCGCGATGACCGAACAACTGGCCGCGCTGTTCGACACCGACCCACGGGCGCGGGCGCGGGTGATGGGGATAAATGCGGCGATGGGGCGCTAAGGCACTGAAAGCGCATGGCCATTTAACCGGATGGAAGGCATCTCTCGGCGGCGCTGTGCCCGCAAGAAACGCCTTTTTTCTGACGTTGAAACGCCCGTTCGAAAAACTTTGTCAAAATAATATGATCCAGTAGCCCTTTTGCTGCGAACACCAGACAGGCGCAACGGCAAACGCCTTGTCGTCACCGCGCTGCTCACGCAGGAAAAAGGGAGACTAAAATGAACCGCAGAACCCTCTTGGCGACCGTAGCCGCGACCGGGCTTGTTGCAGCTGTTGCCGGTTGCGCCCCGATGGCCAGCCAGCCCGACATTGTGGACATCGCATCCTCGAATGACCAGTTCTCGACCCTCGTTGCCGCCGTTTCGGCGGCTGGTCTGGTAGACACGTTGAAGGGCGATGGCCCGTTCACCGTCTTCGCCCCGACCGACGCCGCTTTTGCCGCGCTCCCGGCGGGCACCGTGGAAAGCCTTTTGGAACCCGAGAACCGTGACCAACTGGTCGCTGTGCTGACCTATCATGTCGTTCCCGGTGCCGTGACCTCGGGCCAACTGGCAGGGCAACGGCTGGATGTGGCAACAGTGCAGGGCCAGAACGTTCATATCAACGCAACGCGCAATGGCGTTCGTGTAAACAATGCCCGCGTCACCCAGGCCGATATCCTGGCCTCGAACGGGGTTATCCACCGCATTGATACCGTGTTGCTGCCACAGTGACCGCAGCCTGAGAAATGCATCACCAACGGCCCGCTGCCACAGGGTCGCGGGCCTGCCTGATCTGGCGATGCCGCCGGTCTTTGCCGCGCTTGCCCTTGACCCCGCGCATATTCCCTCGCACACCTTGCCCCGACCCCATGCCAGCCGAGGGAATGATGCCAAACGATCATCCGCCGCTCCAGTCTTTCACCGCCTCCACCCGCCCCGATCAGGGCCCGCCGCGCCTGCTGGCCTTGCGCAAGGAACTGGCCGCGCGGGGCCTTGACGGGTTCATCGTCCCGCGGGCGGATGCACATCAAGGTGAATACGTCGCCCCACGCGACGAGCGGCTGTCATGGCTGACGGGGTTCACCGGGTCGGCGGGGTTCTGTATCGTGCTGGCACAGGAGGCCGGGGTGTTCATCGACGGGCGCTACCGGGTGCAGGTGCGCGGACAGATCGACCTTGATGTCTTCACGCCCGTCAACTGGCCTGACACCCAGCCCGCAGACTGGCTTCGCGCGCATGCCCATACAGGCGCGCAGATCGGCTTCGATCCATGGCTTCATACGCCGGACGAAATCAGCCGCCTGTGCAAGGGGCTGGAGGGCAGCGACATAACCTTGCTTCCGGTGGCCGAAAACCCCGTTGATGCCATCTGGCCCGACCAGCCCGCACCCGCCTGTGGCAAGGTCCGCGCACATCCGCTGGAGCTGGCAGGGCGATCATCAGACGAGAAGCGCCGCGCGTTGGCCGACGATCTGCGCGCACGCGGTGTCTCGGCAGTGGCGCTGACCCTGCCCGACAGCATCTCGTGGTTGCTGAACATTCGCGGCAGCGATATCACCCGCAACCCGGTAGTGCAGGCATTCGCGATCCTGCATGACGATGCGCGGCTGGATCTGTTCATCGATGCGGCCAAGCTGGGTGATCTGGCACTCGATGCCGATATCACCCTGCACCCGCCAAAGGACTTCATCGCCGCACTGCGCGCTCATAACGGCACCATGCAGTTCGATCCGGCGACCGCGCCCCTGGCCGTTGCTGACGCACTGGCCGAAGGTGTGGCCGGCGCTGACCCCTGCCTGTTGCCCAAGGCTTGCAAGACCGAGGCCGAACTGGCAGGCATGCGCGCCGCGCACAGGCGCGACGGGGCCGCGATGGTCGAGTTTCTGGCCTGGTATGACAGCGCACCGCTCACCGATCTGACCGAGATCGACATGGCGCAGAAGCTGGAGGCATTGCGCCACGCCACGGGCGCGTTGCTGGATCTGAGTTTCGAGACCATCTCATCGACCGGGCCGAATGCAGCGATTGTCCATTATCGCGTCACCGAGGAAACGAACCGCCGCTTGCAGGAGGGCGATCTGTTCTTGCTGGATTCGGGCGGGCAGTACCCTGACGGCACCACCGATATCACCCGCACCCTGCCCGTGGGCACCGTGGCACCTGAGCGGCGCGCAGCCTGCACGCGCGTGTTGCAAGGCATGATCGCGCTGTCGCGCGCCCGCTTCCCGCGCGGCGTGGCCGGCGCGCATCTGGATGCGTTGGCACGCTATCCCCTGTGGCTGGCGGGGCAGGATTATGACCACGGCACCGGCCATGGCGTGGGCGCTGCACTGTCTGTGCACGAGGGGCCGGTGCGGCTGTCACGGGTTTCCACGCTGCCACTGGCCGAGGGGATGATCCTGTCGAACGAGCCGGGTTATTATCGCGAGGGGGCATTCGGCGTGCGTATCGAAAACCTGATCGTGGTGACACCCGCGCCTGATCTGGGCGAGGGCCGGGCAATGTTCGCCTTCGAGACGCTGACGTTGGCCCCCATCGACCGGCGGCTGATCGACCGCGCGCTTTTGAACGCCGCCGAGGTCGATTGGCTGAATCGCTATCACGCGCGAGTTCTCACCGAGATCGCCCCCCTCGTTTCCTCTCCGACAAGGGACTGGCTGGATCGCGCCTGCGCGCCATTGTGACGGTTTGTCAGATAAAGCCGGGCCTGCAGGCGCCTTGATGGACGCGTTCAAAGCCAGCGGTGAATCGGCAGATGCCCCACCAGGAAAGACACCAGACGTCGGCTGAACGTGCTGTCTGGCTCGATGGTCAGCGGTTTTTCGGTGCCGCGAAGCCAGACCAGACGTTTCCCGTTCAGCGCCACCCTAAAGGCGCGGTCGGGCATGATGGCGCGGTCGAAACGATCATTGAGCTCGGCCAACAGCGCCGGGTCGTCAAAGAGTATGCCCATCTCGGTGTTCAGAAAGGCCGAGCGCAGGTCGAAATTGAAAGATCCGGCAAAGCCCAGCCGCGCATCGAGGATCATGGCCTTTCCATGGAGCATCTCGCGCGGTTTCGTGGGCCAGGCGCCACGCCCCGGTCGGGCGGCGAATTCATGAAGCCGCACCCCCGCTGCCAGAAGTCCCTTGCGATACCAGCGATAGGCACCGTGGACCAGCACATGATCGTTCACGGCCAGCGCATTGGTGACAATCTCGACACGCACGCCGCGCGCAGCCAGACCGGACAACGCCGACATCCCGGCGGCGCCGGGCACCAGATAGGGGGTCATGATGCGCAGGCTTTGCCCGGTTTCGGCCAGCTTGGGGATCAGTTCTTCCGGCAACCAGTCGTGCTGGCCATTGCCCAGCACCTTTTGCGGCGGATCGGCGATCAGGGCGGTCGAGGCCGACCAGCGCAGCGCATCGAGCGGCGGCAATAGGCAGGTCTCAGCGTGCGGTGTGCCCGTTTCGGGTTCCGCTTCCATGGCGGCTGGTGCCTGCCATGTGATCCAGCCCCGTGCGCGCAGTTCAACTCCAACGCGGTCGAGGAAAGCCTGCACTGCCGCCTCGCTCCGGTCGTGTTCGAGGCGCGCGCGCAGCCGCGACAGGCTGGTGCGCCGTTTGTGCCAGAGCGATGAAATCGGCAGCGCCATCCCCGCGTTCCAGAAGGCATCAAAGACCGACGTCATCTCGCCCACCACCTTGCCCGCGAGCAGGATATCAAGGTCATCGTTGTTGCGCCGCCGGCCCGTGGCCGCGCCGAAATACACGTCGCCAACATTGCGCCCGCCGGTAAGCGCCAGCCGGCCATCGACGATCCAGATTTTGCCATGCATCCGCCGGTTGTATCGCACCAGATTGAAGAACAGCTCGATCCCGCGTCGGATTGAGCGGGCGCGGCGGCGGATCGGGTTGAAAAGCCGCACCTCGACCCTGGGGTGCCGGTCAAGCGCCAGATAGAGGGGGTCACGTCCCAACACATTCACATCATCCAGCAGCATGCGGACCCGCACCCCACGATCGGCTGCATCAAGGAGTGTCTGCGCCAGAAGCCGCCCGGTCATGTCGTCATACCAGATGTAGTATTGTACATCGATGCTGCGCCGGGCCATCGCCGACAGGTTCTGGCGTAACGCGAAAGCCTCATGCGGGCTGAAGGCGAACATCGCCCCGCTGTTTTCCGGATGAGCAGCTTCACGCGGTGCAAGCAGCCGGTCGAGCGGCGCATCCTGTCCCGGTGGCAATGCATGCGAGGGCTTGCCCACGGCGCGGCGCGCAAATCGCCCGTATGACCAGAGCGCCAGCACCGAACCCAGGACCACCAGTGCCGCCAGGCCGCCGATCCAGAACAGCCATTCGATCATGGAAGGAACCGCAGGCGCGCCTTGATCGGTAAGTGGTCCGAGGCCTGTTTTGCCAGCGCCGAGACATGCGGTTCGATCAAGGTCAGTTCGGCGCGGTTGCAGGTGATGATCCGGTCCAGTGGCAGCACAGGCATGCGGGCAGGGAAGCTGGGCACCGTGAGCGACGAACGCTTGACCGCCCGCAACCCCTTGCGCAGCGGCATCAAAGAACAACTGGTGCCCAGTCGCCATTCGTTCAGATCGCCCATCACCAGCGTTGGTCGACCGTCACCGCCTTCGATCTCTTCGACCAGGCGGCGCGCCTGGAGGAGCCGCGACTGGTGCAACAAGCCCAGATGCGCGGCAATCACCCTGAGCGGCATGCCCGCCACCTTCAGATCGGCAACTATGGCGCCGCGCGGCTCCAGCCCCGGCAGGGTAACGGCGCGCGCGTCTTCGACTTCGGCATTGCGAAACAACAAGAGATTGCCATGCCAGCCATGCGACAGCCGCCCCAGCCGACCTTCCAGAGGAACTGGCCTGAGGCCGGTCGTTTCGGTGAGATAATCAAGATCCAGCACACCCTTGCGGTCGCCAAAGCGGCGGTCGACCTCTTGCAGGGCCACAACATCACCGCCGATCTCGCGGATCACTTCGACGATGCGGGCCGGGTCGCGCCGCATGTCGGTGCCAACGCCCTTGTGGACGTTATATGATCCGACCAGCAGCTCGGAGGAGCGATCAGACGGCGAATCGGTGAGCGGTGGGATGTCGGTATCCATCGGTCGTGGCGGGTTCCTGCTGTCTTTGTTTGTCTCCATATGGGTACGCGGACGCGATCGGGCAACGCCTCAACCAGTACGGGACTGGTCTGCGGAGTGTTCGAACACACTTACATCATTGGCCAGCAGCACGGCGAAAGGCCGGGTCTGGGTGAAGGCGGCCAGAATGATCGCCAGAGTCGAGGTCATCGGCACCGCCAGAATCGCGCCGGCCACGCCCCACAGGGTTGTCCAGAACGACAGCGCAGCCACCACAACGAAAGGCGACATGTTCACCCGCCCGCCGATCATCCGCGGCTCAAGCCAGTTGCCGACCCACATATTGACCGCTGTCAGGCTGGCCGCCACGCCCAGCGCCAGATAGAGCGAACCGAACTGAACGGTCGCCATCAGCACCGGAAAGGCCACTGCAATCAGTGAGCCAAAGTAGGGAATATAGTTCAGAATGCCGATCATCAGCGCCCAGAACAACGCATGATCCACACCGAACGCCCACAACACCACCCAGGACAGCATGCCGACGATGACATTGATCAGCGTCTTGACGGCAAGATAGTCGCCGATCCGTGCGTTGATCATTTCGATCATGCCTTGCGTGCGAAGCGCCTGCATCCGGTCCGGCACCGCGACCGCAAGTTTACGGGCAAAGCCTGTGGCCTCGGCTGCAAGGAACACGGCGTAGACCACAGCCAGCACCAGCACCCCCACCATCGAGCCGACAGAACCCGCCAGCCCGCTGATGAAGGCCGGCATGTCGATACGGCCGAAAACCACCTCCGATATGGATTCCCAGTCGGCGTTCTCTTCCAGCCCGAAAAGGCCGAAGCCTTGGGCGATGAGCCGCTCGATATTGGCCTGATAGGCCGGGCCCAGCGCCACAAGGTCGCGCGCCGTGATGATCACCACCCAGTTGAGCGCCGCCAAAATGGCAATGAAAACAAGGCCCAGAAGCATCTTGCGCAAGAGTTCCGGAAGATGGCGGGTCACTGGCCAACGCGCCATCGCCCGTGACGAGGTCGCGATCACATAGATCGACATCACCGCGATGATGATCGGTATCAGCAGGCTCTTGCCAATCATCAGAAGCCAGCCCACCATGATGGCCAGCATCACTGAAAGCGTCAGCGTAAGCAGGGGCGAGGTTTGCTGCATAGGCCTGTTTCCGTCTGTGCCTGTGTATCCTGAGCGTATGCATCCTAACAGCAATCGCCCGGTGCGCCATAGGCCGCAACACCACCGCCCACGCGGCGCTTGACAGGCCGGGGGTGCACGGCTACCGAACGGCGCCTGATGATCGGAGCACAGCATGGCGCAAAGGCGGCATCACACCGCGGCGAAGGGGCGCCTGCCCCTTGCCACACGCGCCCTTTATGCGTTCACGCAGGTTCTGGCGCATCTTCTCTTGCCGCTGGCGCCCCTTCTGGTGTTGCCACGCATCCGGCGTGAGCCTGATTTTCTGCGCCATCTGCCGCATCGTTTCGGCCTTGGTCCCACCGGCAGCGGCGGCGCGGTCTGGGTCTATGCGGCGTCCCTGGGCGAGATACGCGCGGCCAGCCCACTGATCGAACGATTGCGCGCGGCGGGACACGCGGTGTTGATCAGTTACCAGACCCCGGCGGGGCTGAATGCCGGGCGCGCACTGTTCGCCGCTGATCCGGGCATCACGCATCGCTATGTCCCACTCGATCTGTTCTGGGCTGTGCGGCTGTTTCTGCGCCGCGCCCGCCCGGCAATGCTGATCGTGCTGGAGGTCGAAATCTGGCCTGCCATGCTGATCGAAAGCGCGCGCGCCGGGGTGCCACTGGTGCTGGCCAACGGCAATCTGGTCCAACGGGTGCCAGGTCAGCGTCGGAACTGGCTGAAACGGCAGCTTTTGCTCCTTTACCGTCTGTTCGATCACATCTTCACGCGCACCGAGGCCTTTGCAACGCGCTATGCCGAGATCGGCGTGCCGCGCGAGCGAATCTCGGTGGTGGGAGAGCTGAAATACGACCAGCGGATCGATCCTGCCGACCCCGCGCTTGGGGCGGCGCTGCGGCTGCGCTGGACGGGAGAGGATGCGCAGGTGCTGATGCTGGCCTCCACCGTCCATGACGAGGAACCGGCGCTTCTGGAAATGGTCGCGCGGCTTGTCGCAGACAATCCGCGCCTGCGCGTTCTTTGGGTGCCGCGCAGCCCGCAACGCTTTGACGCCGTGGCACAGGCACTGGAAGCGAAGGGATTGACAGTGCTGCGTCGCTCGGCGCTGGGACCGAAAATGGCGGGTGTGCTGGCCACAGACGCACGGGTGATGCTAGGCGACAGTCTGGGCGAGATGAACCGCTATTACGCCATGGCGGATCTCGTCTTCGTCGGCGCCTCACTGGGCAAGCTGGGCGGACATAACATCATGGAGCCGATGACGCTGGGCAAGCCAGTGGTCATGGGGCCCTCCACCTGGGGGATCGCGTTCGACGCCGAACCGGCCGCCCGCGCTGGTGCCTTTGAAAGCCTGCCCGAAGCACAAGCCCTTGAGGCGCGCATCCGGTCACTTCTGGCCGACCCCGCCACGCTGCGCGAAATGGCAACCCGCGCCGCCGGTTTTGCCCGTGCGCGCACGGGCGCTAGTGCGCGCACGATGGCCGGACTGGCGGCATTGCTTCCACCAATCATTCAACCACCCGCCGATACACCCAGCGCCACCCCAAGCTATTGAAACCGCGCCCCGCTTCGGGGATACAGGGAACGCACCCCCCGGCGCAGCCGGGCAACCGCGCCACGGCTTGCGCCCGGCCCCGGCGCAAATCGCCTCAGGGACACCAGATTGATGCTGCACGATTCCACAATCCTTGTTACCGGCGGCACCGGCTCGTTCGGGCATGCCTTTGTGCCGATGACGCTGGCGCGCTACAATCCGCGCAAGCTGATCATCCTCAGCCGCGACGAGATGAAACAATGGGAAATGGCCAAGCTTTTCGGCGGCGATGACCGGGTGCGCTTCTTTATCGGCGATGTGCGCGACCGTGACCGCCTGTACCGCGCCTTCCGCGCGGTGGATTACGTGATCCACGCCGCCGCAACCAAGATCGTGCCGACGGCTGAATACAACCCTTTTGAGTGCGTCAAGACCAATGTGAACGGCGCGATGAACGTTATCGACGCGGCGATTGACTGTGGCGTCAAGCGAGTGGTTGCGCTGTCCACCGACAAGGCTTCCAGCCCGATCAACCTGTATGGGGCCACGAAACTGGCCTCGGACAAGCTGTTCGTGGCCTCCAATTCCTATGGCGGGGAACATGGCACGCGGTTTTCGGTGGTGCGCTATGGCAATGTCATGGGTTCACGCGGGTCGGTCATTCCGTTCTTTGCCAGCCAGCGCGACAAGGGCGTGCTGCCGATCACCGACACCCGCATGACCCGCTTCATGATCTCGCTTGAACAAGGTGTCGAGCTGGTCTGGCACGCGCTGGAAGACATGGAGGGCGGCGAGGTCTATGTGCGCAAGATCCCGTCGATGAAGGTAACCGACATTGCCCGCGTCATGGCCCCCGAGGCGAAACACGAGATCATCGGCATCCGCCCTGGCGAGAAGCTGCACGAGCAGATGATCGGCCCTGAGGACGCGCCGCATACCTATGAATATGCCGATCATTTCAAGATATTACCCGCGATTCACAACTGGTCATCCAGCCCCGGCCGGATCAAGGATGGCAAGCGCGTGCCCGATGGCTTCACCTATGCGTCCGACACCAACCCTGACTGGATGGAACCGCAGGCTCTGGCGGACTGGATCGCCGCCAACAGCGCGAAGATCGGCGTGTTATGAGCGGGTTCATCCCCTATGGCCGCCAGGCGATCAGTGACGGGGATATTGCCGCGGTCGAGGCCGTTCTGCGCTCGGATTACCTGACGCAGGGGCCGGTGGTGCCCCGGTTCGAGGAGGCAGTTGCCGGGCTGGTAGGGGCATCGCATGGCGTGGCCGTCAACAGCGCGACCTCGGCGCTGCATGTGGCCTGCATGGCGCTTGGGCTGGGGCCGGGGGATATTCTGTGGACGGTGCCCACCACCTTCGTAGCCTCGGCCAATTGCGGGATTTACTGCGGGGCGACTGTGGATTTCGTCGATATCGACCCGGTGACATGGCTGATGTGCCCCCGCGCACTGGGCGAGAAGCTGGCGGCGGCCAAGGCAGCGGGGCACCTGCCCAAGGTGCTGGTGCCGGTGCATCTGCAGGGCGAGCCCTGCGACATGGCCGCCATAGGCGCTTTGGCACGCGAATACGGCGTGCGGGTGATCGAGGACGCCAGCCACGCGATCGGTGCGCTTCATGCAGGCCAGCCGGTGGGTGCCTGCGCCCATAGCGACATCACCGTTTTCAGCTTTCATCCGGTGAAAATCATCACGACCGCCGAAGGTGGGCTGGCCACCACCAATGACCCTGTGCTTGCCCGCCGGATGGAACTGGCGCGCAGCCATGGCATCACCCGCGAAGCGTCGGAAATGACACACGCGCCGGACGGGCCTTGGTATTACCAGCAGATCGCGCTGGGCTATAATTACCGCATGACCGAAATGCAGGCCGCCCTTGGCCTGAGCCAGCTTGACCGGCTGGAGGCGTTCATCGACCGGAGGCAGGCGCTGGCGGCGCGCTATGACACGCTGTTGGCGGGCCTGCCCGTCACCCTGCCCCACCGCGCGCCTGAAAACCGCTCGGCCTTGCATCTTTACGTCGTGCGGGTGCCCGCCGACCGCCATCGCGCCGCTTTCGATGCGATGCGCGCTGCCGGGATCGGCGTGAACCTGCATTACATCCCCGTCCATTTGCAGCCCTTTTACCGGGCGATGGGCTTTGGTCCCGGCGATTTCCCGCAGGCCGAGGTGTATTACCGCGAGGCGATCAGCCTGCCGCTTTACCCGGGCCTCAGCGAGGCTGATCAGGACCGGGTGGTTGCCACACTGGAAGCTGCGCTGGCATGAGTGTCTGTGTCATCCCAGCGCGTGGCGGCTCCAAACGCATCCCGCGCAAGAACATAGCCATGTTCCATGGCCGCCCGATGATTGGCTGGTCGATTGCGGCGGCACTGGAATCAAGGTTGTTCACGCGGGTGGTGGTGTCAACCGACGATGCCGAGATCGCCGCCATCGCCCGTGCCGAGGGGGCCGAGGTGCCTTTCACCCGCCCCGAAGCGCTGGCCGATGACCACACCGCTACCGCCCCGGTGATCGCCCATGCCGCGCAGGCGCTGGGGCTGGCTGATGACACCCCGCTTTGCTGCCTTTACGCCACCGCGCCGATGGTGCGCGCCGAGGATCTGCGCGCAGGCCATGCGCGGCTGATGCAACCCGGCGTTGATTTCGTGATGGCGATCACCAGCTTTCCCTTCCCCATCCAGCGCGCGCTGCGCCATGATCCGGTCACCGGACGGGTGTCCTTCATGCAGCCGGAACACCGCAACACGCGCAGCCAGGATCTTGAAGAAGCCTGGCATGACGCCGGGCAGTTCTACTGGGCGCGGGCCGGGCATTGGAAAGCGGGCGCCCCCTTTGGCCCCGGCGCGGTGGGGCTGGCCCTGCCACGCCACCGCGTGCAGGATATCGACACACCCGAGGACTGGGCGCGCGCCGAGGCCCTGTTCACACTGGAGCGGCCATGACGTTGCAGGTTGCCTTTCGCGCCGATGCCTCGGTCGAGATCGGCTCGGGCCATGTGATGCGTTGCCTGACGCTTGCGGGGGCGCTGCGTGCAAAGGGGGCAGATTGCCGGTTCATCACCCGCGACTTGCCGGGCAATCTGATTGCCCGGATCGGGGCCGAGGGCTACCCGGTCACCGCCCTGCCCCCGCCTGCGCCCGGCACCCGGCGCGAACCCGCGCCCCCCACCTTCGCCCATTGGGCAGGCGTGCCCCATGCGCAGGATGCCACTGAAACCCTTGCCGCGCTGGCAGACAGGGCCAACTGGCTGGTGGTCGATCATTACGCACTCGATGCCCGGTGGGAGCGCGCCGCCTGCCCGCCCGGCACGCGGTTACTGGTGATCGATGATCTGGCCGACCGCGCGCATGACTGCGATATGTTGCTGGATCAGACGCTGGGGCGTAACAACGCCGAGTATGACGCCCTGTTGCCGCCGCGCACACGCCGCCTGATCGGCCCCGAATACGCCCTCCTGCGCCCCGGTTTCGCCACCCGCCGCCCCGCCAGCCTGAAGCGGCGCGCGGACGGGCGGCTGACGCATCTGCTGGTGCTGATGGGGGGGATGGATGCCGAGAACACGGTCAGCGACGTGCTGGCAGGGCTGGCGGCGGGGCCGCTGCCCCCCGGCGCGCGTGTCACCGTTGTTCTGGGAAGCAGCGCACCGCATCTGGCGGCGGTCCGCGATCTGGCCGCGCGCATGCCTTTTTCGGTCGATATTCGCGTCAACGTCACAGACATGCCCGCGCTGATGCAGGAGACCGATTTCGCCATCAGCGCCAGCGGGTTGATCAGCTATGAGCTGATCTGCATGGGCGTGCCGTCCCTTCTGGTGCCGGTATCGGATATTCAGGAAAAGGTCGCGCACGAGACCTGCCGCATTGCCGAGGCGCGCGTGACAGAGGGCTGGCGGGCCGCGCCCGCCGAACGGATCGGCGCGGCGGCGCGGGATTATCTGGATCACCTGCGCACCCTGCCGACCGCGCGGCGCCGTTCCTGCACCGCGGTGGACGGGCTTGGTGCCGAGCGTGTTGTAAGTGCAATGCTGGAGCAGGCGTATGGGTGAACTTTCCCGTTGGGACGACTGGAACCATGGCGGCGGGCCTCGCTATCCCAAGGAAAAGGTGGTGCAATTCCTGTTTCGCCGCTTTCCTGACCGGGCTGCGCGCGCCGGGCTGCGGGTGCTGGACCTGGGCTGCGGCAGCGGCGTGCATATGGTGTTTCTGGCGCGCGAAGGATTCGACGCGCATGGCACCGACATCTCGCCCGTGGGCGTGGAGAACACGCGCGCCCGGCTGGACGCGGCGGGATGCGCAGGCGAGGTCACTGTGGGTTCGGTGGAACGCATTGACCATCCCGACAACCATTTCGATGCACTGATCTGTATTGGTGTTCTGGAGTGCGCCGGCCCGAGCCTTCTGGCACCGGCACTGGCCGAGATGGTCCGCGTCCTCAAACCCGGCGCCCCGGCGCTTGCACTTTTCGCCTCGGATGTCGATTTCAGGCTTGCCGATGGCAATGTGTTGGGCCTGCACGGTTTCACCGATTCCGAGGTGGATGCCGCCCTTGAACCGGTGCGCAATGCGGCGCAGATATGGATGGACCGCCATATCACCACCTATGAAGGTCAGCGCATCCAGCAAAACGAGCATCTTCTGACCCTGATCAAGAGCATGGCATGACCCGTCGCATCGCAGACCATTACCGCGCCTTGTTGCGCGAACACGGCGACAGCGCCGAAGCCGCGCAATATTCCAGCCGTGAAAGCCAGTTTCGCCGTTTCGCAGCCCTCGCCCCCATTGCCGATCTGCGTGGCAAACGGGTGCTGGATTTCGGCTGCGGCACGGCCTCGTTCGCTGAGTATCTGGCCAGCATCGACCAATCCCCCGCCCATTATACCGGCGTCGATGTGGTCAGCGAGTTCTTCGACATTGCCCGCGAAAAGGTGCCGGATGGGCATTTCTGCCACCCCGATGCGCTGGGGGATGCCGAATTCGACTATGCCTTTGTATCGGGCGTGTTCAACAACCGCCGCAAAGGCAACCGCAAGTTCTGGCAGGACACCGTGCAATCGCTTTTCGCGCGTTGCCGGGGCGGCGTGGCGTTCAACATGATGAGCAGCTATGTCGATTATCGCGACCCGGGCCTGTTCTATGAACAGCCCGAACGCGCTTTTGGCTTCCTCAAGCGCCATGTGACGCCCTATGTGGTGCTGCGTCATGATTACCTGCCCAAGCTGGGCTCTGTTCCCTTCGAATTCGCGCTTTATGCCTATCGCGATGCGGCCGGGCTGAAGGTGTGACATGCGGTGCATGATCTCGCAGCCCACATTTCTGCCCTGGCTGGGGTGGTTCGATCTGGCCGATCAGGCCGATCTGGTGATCTTGCTGGACACGGTGCAGTTTGACAAACGCTCGTGGCAGCAACGCAACCGTATCCGCACCGCGAAAGGGCTGGAATATGTCTCGGTGCCGGTGAAAAGCGCGGGGCGGTTCAATCAGGTGATCGCGGATGTCGAACTTGCGGACCCGGCCTTTGGCACGCGCCTGTTGCGCACCCTGCGCGCCAATTATGCCCGCGCGCCGCATTTCGCCCCTGTGATGGCCGAGTTGGAAACCGCCCTGCCCGGCCTTGTCGCTACCGGCAGTCTCGCCGCGCTCAATGAAGGGCTGATCCGGATACTGGCGGGTTGGCTGGGGATCGATACACCCATCCGGCGGGCCAGCGCGATCGGTGCAGGTGGCAAACGCGGTGAGCATCTTGCCCTTCTGTGCAAGGCGGTCGGAGCAACGGATTATCTGTCCACCGCCGGGGCCGAAGACTATCTGCGCGAGGATACCGGACATTTCGCCCGCCACGGCATCACCGTCCATCTGCACGAATATGACCACCCTGAATACAGCCAGTTACACAGCCCCTTTCTTCCCTATGCCTGCGCGCTTGATCTGGTGATGATGGAGGGGCGCAGTGCCGGGGTCGTCATGCGTGGCGCAACGCGGCGCTTGCGGGTGCTCGAAACCGGAGGGAATGCATGAAGATCGCCAACCGCCCCATCGGCCCCGACCATCCGCCCTATGTGGTTGCGGAAATCTCGGGCAACCATAACGGCCAGCTTGACCGTGCCCGCGCGCTGATTACCGAGGCAGCGCATGCCGGGGCGGATGCCGTGAAGCTTCAGACCTACCGGCCCGATACCATCACGCTCGACAGTGACGCCGAAGGGTTCGTCATTAAGGGCGGGTTGTGGGACGGACGGCGGCTTTATGATCTTTACGCCGAGGCGCATATGCCCTGGGCGTGGCACGCGCCGCTGTTCGATCATGCCCGCACCGAAGGGATCACGATCTTCTCGTCACCTTTTGACAACACGGCGGTCGATCTGCTCGAAGACCTCGGCGCGCCCGCCTACAAGATCGCCTCGTTCGAGGCCGTCGACCTGCCGCTGATCCGCTATGCGGCGTCAACCGGCAAGCCGATGATCATCTCTACCGGCATGGCCGATGCCGACGAGATTGCCGAAGCAATCGCCGCCGCGCGCGATGGCGGGTGTCGTGAACTGGCGATCCTGCATTGCGTCTCGGGCTATCCCGCCCCGGCGGCTGATTACAATCTGCGCACCATCCCCGACATGATCGACCGCTTCGGGCTGGTCACCGGCCTGTCGGA
>ERZ869909.279-NODE-279-length-71458-cov-4.454449_pt1 | contig 71458 bp, 74 predicted proteins | sample MGYA00520892_ERZ869909 | MGnify/ENA primary metagenome ERZ869909 (study PRJEB32215, sample SAMEA104723947) | bioreactor metagenome | biome: bioreactor; feature: anaerobic bioreactor; material: water | place: China | collected 2015-03-12 ...
CCGGCTCGTGCCGGAGGTGTCTCTCGGTCCGGTGGTTCTTGCTCCTGCCCAGATCCTGGTGAGTATCGACCTGCGCCCGGAAGAGAATCCGGAAACTGACGGGCAGCTCACCATCGAGTTCGGCCTCGATCCTGAGACGTACGAGTTTCAGGCCGAGTCTGCGGTGGTCCGGTATTTCCCACGCGGCGTGGACCTGAACGACTACTACGGGTTGAGCGAAGGTGAGCTGCTGATCGACGAAGTTGCTAAACGCGAAGACAGCGGCTCACTGATGATCCGCGGAAGTATCACCGGGCTGCTGACGTACCAGACTGGCGTTGAAGTCCTGCACAATCCGAACGATGCGCTCAGTATCGAAGCCGAGTTCCAGATTGATACTGTAGCGACTTTGGACTGAGACCGCGGACCCTATGTGCGGTCAACCGCAGGTCCGCTGAAGCATGGAATCCGGTCGCGAAGCGTGCCGGTCTCGCCCACGCGGATGGTGATCGTCCTCGTCTCCATGCTGGCGTCGAGGACTTCGCCCTCGATGCCACTCGGTTCGTGGCGGGCGACTGCGCCTTCCCGAATGACGGGTTCGTCCTTGGCCGACTTTCTGTCGATGCCGAGTTCACGGGCCACGCCACCAAGCGCGGAAAGCCACGGGTCTCGCTGACCGCCGGCGGCTGGGTCTGCCTGGCCGATGTGCGCCACCACGCTCTTGTGATCCGCCGGCAGCACGCTCACGATGGTCTTGCCGCGCGTGTCGTACACGACCGGGATCGACTGGCTCCGATAGGTGACCAGCCACAACTCACGGTTCTGTTGCTGCTTTTCCAACCGCCGGCCGTCGCGGCGCTGAACTTTTCCTACCAGCTGGGCCATGTCGGCCTTGGTGAGCTCGGTTCCGAATCGCTCAGCCGCACGCTGTACCGCGTGTGCGCGGGCGTTGAGCGTATCGCGCCGCTTCGACGGCCTGCCCCGGTACAGGGAAGGGTCCGGACGCAGTTGCTTGGGCTTCTTGCGCTTCGCCATGCTCAGTCGTCCCTGACCAGCCTGCGGCTGAGCACCACGACCTCGTCGACCTTGTAGTCAAGGTGCCGGTAGAACTCGATGACGGCATCATTATCCGACCGCACCATCAGGTTCACCTTTGGACAGCCGCGCTGAAGCAGCAGCTGCTCTGCCGTCCGGACGAGCGTCACACCGTGCGACTGGCCGCGATGCGCAGGGTCAACCGCCAGGTAATACAGCCAACCGCGGTGCCCGTCGAAGCCTGCCATGACGGTTGCCATGACCGTTCCATCCTGTTCGCCCACCAGGAACAGCTCGGGCTGCTCGGTCAGCTTGCGGGCGATGTCCCGCCGCGGGTCGTTCCACGGACGCACCAGGCCACAATCGGTCCAGAGGCGGATGACGTCCGACTCGTCCGCAGGCCCGAACTGCCGAACCTTCATCTCCGGCCGCCGCGCCCGGCAAGCCAGCCGGTGGTCCAGGCGCTCTGGAAGTTGAAGCCGCCGGTGATGCCGTCGATATCGAGCGCCTCGCCAACGATGTGCAGTCCCGGTTGCAAGCGGCTCTCCATGTTGCTGAAATCGATCTCCTTCAGGCTCACACCTCCCGCTGTGACGAACTCCTCCTTGAAGACGCCCTTGCCGTTGATCATGAACTTTCCTGCGTGCACTTCGCGTGCAAGGGCGGTGAGCAGCGCCTTGGACGTGTCGGCCCAGCGCATGGTCTCGGTCGCGCCAGCGGCCGTCGCGAGTGAACGCCAGAGCCGCTGGGGCAGGTCGAACGGTCCGGAAGCAAGCACATTCTTGCGGGCGTCATCCTGTTTCGCGTTGAGAAGTGCCTCACGGACGTGGTTCTCGCTCAGTTCAGGCATCCAGTCTACGGTGAGGCCAAGTTGATAGTCATGCTCGTGCAACGAGCGTGCACTCCAGGCGGAAGCCTTCAGCACCGCGGGTCCGGAGAGGCCCCAGTGCGTCACGAGCACGGGTCCTTCGTGCGACTCCTTCGCACCATCGACCTTGACCCGTGCGTGCTGGACCGACACGCCGGCCAGGCCTTCCAGGCGCGCGTCCTCGATCTTGAAGGTGAAGATCGAGGGTACAGGCGGCTCGATCCTGTGCCCAAGTGCCGCCGCCCACTTCCAGGCGGCGGGCGCGCCGCCGGTGGCGAGGACCACGCGGTCGGCCTCCATCGCCTCTGAGTCCCTGAGCTCGACCCGGAAGCGCCCAAGGCCGTTCCTGCGCAGACCTGTCACGGCAACCCGCGTGCGGATGTCGACCCCGGCGGCGCGGGCGGTGTTCACGAGGCAGTCGATCACGGTATCGGAGCTGTCGGTGACCGGGAACATGCGGCCGTCCGCCTCGGTCTTCAGGGGAACGCCGCGTTCCTCGAACCAGGCGATCGTCTCGCGCGGGCCGAAGCGAGTGAAGGGGCCGCGCAGCGCCTTGCCGCCGCGAGGATAATTCTGGATGAGCAGCGCGGGATCCGGCTGGTCGTGCGTGACGTTGCAGCGCCCGCCGCCCGAGATGCGAACCTTGGACAGCACGGCCGCGCCCCGCTCCAGGAGCGTGACACGCGCGGCGGGTTGCTGCTGCTTAAGGGTGATGGCGGCGAAGAAGCCCGCTGCGCCACCGCCGATTATCACTACGTCCTGGCCGGAATCCAGCATCAGGCCATGATAGCCGGAACGGTAGCAATCCCCGTGCTCAGCCTGAGCGCCCGGGCGTCAACGCACTCTCCGTCAGTGTCACAGTCATGTGCAGGGTCAATTTGCCGCGAGGCGCATTGAGCTGACTTCCACCGTGGGCAGCGTATCGATACCACGAACAGCCTGTGCCAACACCTCACGGTCTGTTGTTGACAGCTGGTCGAGGTCACCGTCTTCAAACCAGACGAGTGCCTTCAGGCTTTCACTCGGTTGAAAGGATGTGCCGTATATGGCACGTGCGGATGCAAGCCCGTGTGCGAGACTGGCGCCACTATTCAACATGGCTGCAACGTCCATGTAGTCCTTCGCTTCCGCTCGCTGAAGCATGACCTTTAGCTTAGTGGCCATCAGATCCTGGATTGATGCGACCTGAAGCACGGAGTCCCTGGTTACCTGCGGTCTTCCTACCCTACCGATATCGATTCCGCCAAAAAAGGAGACTTTGACATGAGAGTTTGGTTCAACCGAATCATGTACCAGCACCGTCAGAGTATCAGGCCCCTCCTGTAGGACTGTTACCTGGTCAAAGAACGTGTGTGACGTTCTTACTGCTGCATGGTCAAGCGGTTGTTCTGTGAAGAAATCGAAGTCGATCGACGTCCTGTGCCCAAGTCGAAGTGCGATTGCGGTTCCCCCGTACAGAACAAAACCCAGGCGAGTCGTGGGAGCCAGGTTTGGCCAGATTCTGCGCTGTGCTGCGGGCAGCACATGCAAGAGTGGCTCCAGCACGGTCACGTGAAGTGCCTGACGGGTACAGATGGTACAGATCCTTGCTCGGCGAGCCCCAATTTGACGTGCCAGTAGTTCCAGGAACGTGGCGATAGTTGTCCGGGTCCGGCTGTTTTGAGGGCCTGTTTTAACGCTGGCTCGCCCATAACCGCCACGAGTTCCAGCACATCCTCGTAGTCGCCGATGTCCATGACCTGTGCGATAACGCGCTCAGGCCTGCCTATCGAAACCTGTGGCGACTTCCACCAGATGTACTTACCAGCCAGTCGCTCCAGGAGAGATTGCTGGCTAGCAGTAAGTGTAGGAGCTACCGTCTCCACCATCCTATTTTACGACGGGGGCAGATTGCGTTTCGTGCCTTGGTTCACTACGGTCGGATTAACAGGCACCGACTGCCTGACCCTAAATCCTTTGAGAGTTCAGTAATCCGATAAACTCGCTCAAATCGCTGTGCAGATTCACCAGGCGACTCCCGATGCTGCCGGATGATCTCCAGGAGGATTGCGACGCGCTCGTCCGGAGTCAGGTCAGCATAATACTGCAGCTCGGCCTCGTCGGCGTCGGCGAAACTGCTGAACACCCGGGCCCTCTTAGGCATGGCATGAGCCTGGAATGCGAGGGCCCGGGATTCGTTTCGCTATCCCTCGGCCAGCGTCCACTCCACGAGCTCGTCAAGCTTTGCTGTGGCCAGGCCGATGACGCGGTCGGCGCCGCCGTAGTAGAGGTAGACGGTGCCGTCATGCACGGGGTTGGCGCAGCCGAACACGACCTGGGGCACGTCGCCCTTTATCTCCCACGTCTCGGCCGGCTCGAGGATGGAGGCCTCGGGCCGCTTCAGCACCTTCCTCGGGTCCTCCAGGTCGAGCAGGGCGGTGCCCATGCAGTAGATGTGCTCGTCGTTGTAGCCGTGGTACAGCACCAGCCAGCCGTGCTCCGTACGGATCGGCGGGCCGCCGGCGCCGACGCGCTTGCCGTCCCAGAGGCCGGGGCGCGGGGCGATGATCTCGACGTGGTCGCCCCAGTCGCGCATGTCGTCCGAAAAGCCGAGCCAGATCGAGGGTGGCCGGCGGTGGAACGTAACGAAGCGGCCGCCGACCTTCTCGGGGAAGAGCGCATGGTCCTTGTTGTCCTCGTTCAGGACGATCGGTCCCAGGCGTTCCCAGGTGATCAGGTTGTCGCTGACCGCGTACATCGGCGTGATGTTGGTGGGCATGACGCCCTTGCCGGGATGGGGCCCGCCGCGGCCGTAGGCGGTGTAGGCCATGTAGAAGCGTCCATCCAGCTCGGTGACGCGCGGGTCCTCGACCCCGCGCGCCTCCGCGTCGCCCTCGGGCGAGAGGACGGGATCGCGCAGCCGGTTCCATGAGACGCCGTCGGTCGAGACTGCGTAACCGACGCGCGAGACGTAGTCCAGTCCCTGCGCCCGGTAGTGCATGTGCCACAGCCCGTTATGGATCACGACGGAAGGGTTGAAGACGTTGAGTGCCTCCCACTCGTTGAGCGGATCGGGCCTGAGGACGGGATTGGCGGGATGGCGGGTAAGTTTCACGGCAACTCCAGGGTGAGCGCGAAGACGTGCATGGTCTCGCGGTCGGGGAAGGTGATCCCGGTCAGTACGCGCGCGGGATCGAGTTCGATCGACTGGGCAAGGATGCGGCAGGCGATGCGCTCGACCGCGCCGCTGGCGCCGCGGCGCTGGGCGAACTCGATCGCGACCTCCTCGCCGTAACGCGGCAGCTGGCACCAGTCGGACAGGCCGAGCGAAATGCTCTCGTTCCCGTCCTCGTAGTGGAGAATGGTGGCCGCCTCGTAGTTGCCCTGCTCGCTCGAGCCCAGGACGTGCAGTCGGGCGTACGTTCCCGCCGGCAGGTGCACAGTCTGGCCGAAGAGGGCGACGTTGTTTGCATCGTCCAGCGAGGGCGGGAACATGAACGGAACCCCGGCCAGCTCGGCAACCGTGAGCGGATCGGGAGCGCGCTCAGCCGGGTACGTCGCGCCAAGGGCGCCCGAGCGGCTGTCGAAGTTGCCCTTCGCCGGATAGCGCGGGTCGGAGAACGCGTCGTTGTTGAAGACTGAGGCAAGGTCCAGGCCGCTGAAACCGTCCTGCTCGAAGCTGAAGCCGACCTCGAACGACTCGCCGTCAGATGCGGCTATCGACAGTTCGGGCATGGAGTCTGTCGTGGTGAAATCAATCAGCGCGAAGCCGAACGGGGGCAGCTCAGCGCCCGGCACGGTCTCGCCGAAGCGGTCGTAGACGCGGAGGTCGACTTCACTGAAGTCACTGCCGCCGGCCCCGGCCACGGCGTGGCCAGCCAGCGCGTCGGCATCGAGGCTGATCGACTCTTCGTTCCAGCCCTTGACCAGCAGCAGGCGCTCGCCCTCGCGGGCGAACAGCTTCTGGCTCAGTACCGGCCGCAGGACGAGGGCGTCGAAACGGAACTCGCGGCCGTCCAGGTGGCTCAGCACGAAACGGGCATCACCGGCCGGCAGCTCGTGGACGCCGAGGTCGCGGGCGACCTGCCGGGACTCGGCAGCAACGGAAGTGCTGGCCACTCCCAGGCGCTCGCGACCGAGTGAGACGGCAACCGAGGCTTCCCAGGGCTCGTCGCGGAACAGGGCGATCACGCGGTACGCGCCGGCCTCGGGGATGACGGTCTCAACCGTGATCGCGGCACCATCGGCCATGACCGCGACCAGCTGGCCGCCCGCTTGGTTGTCCTGCTCGACGCGGGGCGGCTCGCCGAAGTCGAGGCCGAGTTCGGCCTCCAGGGTGATGTCGGCGTGCTGCCACACCCAGAGCCAGTCGAGCGCGGCGGCCGCGGCCTCGTGCCGTTCGGCCTGCAGGAGGGCGAGCAACGCCGTGATGGTCGACTCGGCGCCGGAGTTGCGGTTGATCACGCCGCGCTCCAGGCCGTCGAAGGTGCGGCCGGTGGCGGGGTCGTACATGGGCTCGTGCAGCATGTTGTTGCCGTGCAGCCACGACGTCATCAGGCCGCCGAGCTCGGCGAAGACTTCGTTACCGGTGGCGTCATGCAGGGCGAAGTAGCCGCTGGCGAGGGATTCCATGCCGTAGGCGATCTGGGGCGCGACCTTCACGGCAGGCTGGACCAGCTCGACCGGACCGTCGTTGGCGAGCAGGTGCACGAAGAAGTGGCCCGCCTCGGCCGCCGCGCTCTCGATCAGCGCTTCGTCACCGAGCGCGATACCGGCACGCGCGAGCGCCTGCGACTGGCGGCTGCCCCAGGCGTGCCAGACGAGCGGGTCACGGGCGAAGGACGGGTGCGCCAGGTATGGGAACTGCTCGGGCGGCCCGAACTGGAACTCCGCGATGCCCTGAGCTATGCGCTCGGCGAGCTGCCGCGCCCGGGCGTCGTCGTCGACCTCCAGGAAGGCGCTCAGGCCCAGCAGCAGGTTGGCGGCGGCGTCGCTGCCGTCACCCGGGAACCAGGCGGGCGCGCTGAAGCCGTGCCGCTCGACGTACGTGCCGTAGCTGGCGTCGACCAGCTCGGCGAACGGCTCTACGCCGCGCAGGAACGCCGCCCGGAGCTGTGCGTAGTAGTCGGCGTCGTCGCCGAAAGCCTTCATGCCCTCGCCGAGCGCCCACAGGGCGCGGGCGGCCCAGAAGTTGGTGCCCTTGCGGCTGGTGATGCCGATGCGGTTGATGCTGCCGTCCTCGAACACGAAGTTGTAGAACGTGCCATCCTCGTCCTGCATCGCCAGCACGAAGTCGAGCTGCCCGCGGGCGTAGTCCAGCCGGTCCACCCACATGTAGGTGATGGCGGCCCGCGCGATATCGTCGATGTCCGTGACGCCCTCGCCCGGCGCCTCGCGGAACACGTAAGGGTCCCCAGGCTGAAGGCCCGGCTCCGCGTAGATCCAGACGCCGCGATGCGTCTCGCCCTCGACCTCGAACTCCTGGCTCAGGTGGTCCAGGTGCTCGAGGTTGGATGACAGCGCCGCCCCGGCCAGCACGAGGCTGACCAGGGCGGAAAGGAATGTTCTCACTCTTCGAGGTTCACGCTGGCGAGCGCCGCGGCCAGCGCGGCGGCCTGCTCGGCCGCGTCGGCTGCTGAGTCCGCGTCGCGAACGCTGTACAGGTAATGGAAGTCGATGACGGTGCCGGGCAGGTAGTGGTTGGGCTCGTTCATGGTCACGTCGCTGGTGGCGTCATAGCTCATGAACTCGTCGGCGATCCACTTGAACACGCCGGTGCGGAACTCCTGCGACTCGAACACCCACGTGTTGCCCGACAGCCACTCGTCGTAATCCTCGGCGATCTCAGGCACCTCGTAGGCCGCCTCGATCACGGCGATGCCGAGGTCGTCGCTGTACGCGGCCCGCCAGGGCTCGGCCGAAGCGAAGATGTAGGCGGCGCCCCAGTAGAGCGGGCTGAGGTTGTCGTTGCTGTTGAACGCGATGACGCCGTCGCTCACGGCGTCGCGCTCCGCGAAGTAGTCGTCGGAGCTGACGCCGAGCTGGTCAGCCCAGGCGAGGCGGCGGAAGCCGGGGATTACGTGCTGCGCCTCGGGATCGGCCTGCGAGAGCACGCTGGTCGCCATGTGCTGGAGTTTCATCATGTCGCTGTAGCCGCCGAACGTCACCTGGCTGTGCACGTCGACGTCGCCGCCGGCATAGACGCTGGTGACGATGCGCTGCGTCAGGCCGACGAAGCGGTCGGAGGCGTACTCGGTGATGACGGCCACGCGGGCGGGGCCGGCGGGCAGGACCTCGGTGCGCACGAAGCGCGCGCCGCCGTCTTCGAGGATGGTGTACTCCTCATGCGGGCCGTACTGCTCATCGGCCCACCAGGTGCTCTCCGGGTAGCCGGCGAAGCGCAGGATGCCGAGCTCCGCGGCCAGGGTCTCGCTCACGTCGCCGTAGCCGGTGATGCGGGCCAGGCCCTCGGAGCCGACCTCGACCGTGAAGCCGTTGCCGCTCAGGCTGGAGATGACGGTCACGTCGCCGTCAGTGGTGACCTCAAGGGCAGCCTCATGGCTTACCGGATCGAGCGGTTCGTCGCTGACCGTGATGGTCGCCTGGCCGCTGGCGACGAAGGCGAGCTGGTCGCCGGCGCTGACGCGCCCGTTCAGGTCTGTGTCGTCGATCTGAAACGGGATGTCCTGGCCGTCAACGCTCACGCGCAGGTCGGCCCAGTCGAACGGGAAGTCCGCTCCGACGGCGTTGCGCACGCTCAGCAGGTCGAGGACGACGGGGACATTATCCCCCTGCACGTCGACTGTGATGCTGCGCGTCTCGGCCAGGGCCGAGCCGGCAAGGAGGAGGAGGGAGGCTGTTATGGCGAGTCTTTTCATGTCGTTCCTTTCGGTGAGGCTTCTAGAAGAATCCGGAGATGATGTCGCGGGCCTGCTGGGCGGCGCGCCTGAGCGCGGCGGCCGGCTCGCGGGTGCCGTGGATGACGCCGGCCTCGTACTCGCGGCTGATGGCGGTGAAGATCTCGATCAGGTAGGGCGTGTCGTCCACGCCGCGCGTGCGCTCGTTCTGGTCCAGGAAGGCCAGCAGGTTGGGTCGCGCCTCGAGCGTGTCGCTGAAGAGCGGGTCGTCCGCCATGCCGATGCGGTAAGGGATCTGGCCGGTGATCTCCATGAAGCGCGCGTCGTTCTCGGCCGACAGGATGAACTGGATGAACTCCCAGGACTCCTCGGGGTGATCGGTCGTGGTGAAGATGGCGATGTTCTTCGGGTCGCCGTACGTGAAGACGGGCTCGCCGGCCAGGCGGTCGGGGACGGGTGGCGGGATGAGGGCGAACTCGAATCCCTCAGGCGCGTTGCGCTCGTAGAACGGCATGGTGAACGGGCCCGCCTGCTCCAGCAGCGTCACGCCCTCGAAGAAGCGGTTCTGGGCGGTCTGACCCTTCGGCGCCAGTCCCTCGCCGAACACGGTGGCCAGGAACTCGAACACCTCGGTGCCGGCCTCGTTGTCAAAGACGACGTTGCCTTCATCATCCAGCAGCGTCTGGCCCTGGCTGGCCGCGATGTAGAGGGTGTAGAAGTCGAAGAAGCGCTGCCACCACGTGACGTCGACCGTCGGGGTGTACAGGTACTTCTCGCCGCCCCAGTGCTCGTTCACCGTGCGGGCGGCGTCCAGGAAGCCCGAGTAGGTCGCCAGCTGTCCGGGCTCGATGCCGGCCTCGGCCAGCAGGTTGACGTTGTAGGCGAACATGACCGGGTTCGCCTTCCACGGGATCTGGTAGACGTGGCCCGACGGGTGCGTGTACAGCTCGACCACGGCCTCGCCGCTGCGCTCCAGCATGAACTCGCTGAAGCCCGGCAGCGTGTCGTGGGCGTAAAGCCCGCCGGCGTCGACGAACTGGCTGATCGCGCCCGGATAGATGTTGGCCGCGACGTCCGGCGTGGTGCGGGCCGCGATGGCCGCGAGCAGCACTTCCTCGGTCGAGCGGCTGGCCGGCAGCGGCTGCATGCGGATCGTGATGTCCGTGTCCAGCTCACCCCAGGCGTTCACGATCTCGGTGGCGAACTGGATCTCCTCCGGGTTGGAGGACGGCCAGAACGTCACCTGCGTCTGTGCTGCCGCGAGTCCGGCGCTTGCCAGGAGCAGCACCCCGGCTGCGAGTTTCCTTAATCCATTCACACTTCCTACCTCCTTCATCCCTTCACTCCACTCGAGGCGACTCCCTCGAGGTAATACCGCTGGAAGACCAGATACACGAGGATCATCGGGATCACCGCGATGAGGCTCGAGGCCATGATCGCGCCCGTCTGCCCGCCGGCCTGGCCGCCGATCCCGTAAAGCGTGACCATCTGCGTCAGCGTCTGCACCTCGATGTCGCGGTTGACGATCGACGGCCACAGGAAGTCGTTCCAGCCGCCCATGAACGTGAAGATGCCGACGGTTATCAGGCTGGGCACGCTCAGCGGCCAGACGATGCGGAAAAGTATCTGCAGGTCGTTCGCGCCGTCGATGCGGGCGGCGTCGAGCAGCTCCTGCGGGATCGTCTTGAAGTTCTGCCTGAACATGAAGATGCCGAACGCGCTGACCATGCCGGGCACGATCAGCGCCGTGTACGAATCGCTCCAGCCGAAGTTGACGATCAGGATGTAGAGCGGGATCAGCAGCAGCTGGCCCGGGATCATCATCGTCAGCAGGATGACGTTGAACACGAACTCGCGGCCGAAGAACTTCAGGCGCGCGAGCGCGTAGCCGACCACGGACGAGAACACGAGGACGCTGAGCGTCTGCACGCCGTAGACGAACGCGCTGTTGAACAGCGCCCGCCAGATGGGAATCTGCGTGAACACGGCCCTGAAGTTGTCCAGCGTCGGCTCCTGGGGGAACAGGCTCAGGGTGTGGATCTCGCGGGGCCCCTTGAACGCTGTTGACGTCATGTACAGGAACGGCAGGAGGAACACCAGCGCACCGAGGGTGAGCAGGGTGTAGAACAGCAGCCGCCGCATGCCGAGCGGCCAGTTCTCGAGGCGGCGCTGGATGTCGAGGTTCATCAGTAACCGACCTCCCTTTCAAGGTAGCGCCGCTGCACGACCGTGACCAGGAAGATCAGGACCGCGAGCACCACGCCGATCGCGGCTGCGTAGCCCATGCGCAGGAACTGGAAGGCGTTCTGGTACAGGTAGAGAACCAGGCTCATCGTCGCGTCGAGCGGGCCGCCGGCCGTCATCACGAACGGCTCCACGAACAGGGAGAACCCGCCGATCGTGCTGAGCACGACGACGAGGATGAAGGCCGGGTTCAGCAGGGGGAACGTGATGTACGCGAAGCGCTGCCAGGCGGTCGCGCCGTTCAGCGTCGCCTCCTCGTACAGCTGGGCGGGGATCGACTGCAGCGAGGCGAGGAAGATCATCAGGTAGTAACCGACGTTCTTCCAGGTGGCCATGACGGCGATGCTGGTCATGGCGATGCGCGGGTCCGAGAGCCAGCCGATCGGTCCCATGTTCACCACGCCGAGCAGTTGATTCAGCAGGCCGTCGTCGGCGTAAAGGCGCAGCCAGACGAGGCTGACGATGGCTCCCGAGGTGACGTAAGGCAGGAAGTAGGCGACCCGGAAGAAGCCGCGGGCACGGAGCTGCTGGTTCAGCACGACGGCGAGCAGCAGGGCGATCACGATCTGCAGCGGGATGTGGACGACCAGGAAGATGCCCGTGTTCATGAGCGCCTTCCAGAAGATCTCGTCGCGAAGCAGCCGTTCGAAGTTGGCGAGGCCCACGAACGGCTTCTCGGGCCGGACGATGTTCCAGTTGTGCAGCGTCAGGTAGATGGCGAAGCCGAACGGGTAGGCCACGAAGACGCCGAAGAAGATGACGTACGGCAGCGTGAACAGGTAGCCGATCGGGTTGCTTCGCTCTCGGCGCGGTCTCGGACGTGCGACAGGCTTGGTCGTCATCTCAGGCGCTCACCCTTCTGACGAGCTCGCCGGTGAGTGTCACGTCGCGCGGCGGCTGGCGCGTCTCGATCAGCTCGAGCAGCATGTGTGCGCCCGTGCGGCCGAGGTCGAGCTTGCCGACCCTCACAGTTGTCAGGCCCGTCTGCGAGGCCATGTGGATGTCGTCGAAGCCAATTACCCGTGTGTCGTCGGGCACCTTGCGGCCGGCTTCGGCCAGTGCCCGCAGGGCACCGAGCGCGGCGGGATCGTTGGCTGCAAAGACGCCGTCGGGCGCCTCTTCGCGCTCCAGTACCTGCCGCATGGCGTAGTAGCCGCCGTCCCAGCTGTCGCCGCCCTGGGCGATGCCGGTCGCGTGCAGGGCGACGCCGTGCCGGTCGAGTTCAGCCTGGAAGCCGCGCAGGCGGGACCGGAAGTTCGGGTTGGTCAGGTTCTCGGTCACGAACGCGGGCTGCCGCACTCCGGCCTCGAGCAGGTGCTGGGCGGCGAGCCGGCCGCCGCCCTCGTGGTCGACTGACACCGAGGGCAGTCCGGGATGCTGGTGGTCGATGAGCACGACCGGCCGCCGGCTCCTGCGAAGGTTCTCGAGGTCCTCGTCGTCGATGTCGCAGCCCACGACCAGCAGGCCGTCCACGCGGCCCTCCTGGGCCAGCGCGAGCAGGTCGCCCCTCCGCTTGAGGCTGCTGAGCAGCAGGTGCAGGCCCGCCTGGCTGAGCTCCTGCTCGATGCCGCCGATCACGACCGTGTAGAAGGGGTTGAGGATCACGGGTGCGTGCCGCGACATGATCGCGACGCCGATGTTGCCGGTCGCGCCGGTCTTCAGGCTGCGGCCCAGGTTGCTGCGGGTGTAGCCGAGCTCTTCGCAGGCGGCCAGCACGCGCTCGCGCGTCGCCGGTGCGACGTCGCCCTCGTCGTTAAGCACGCGTGAAACCGTTGCGATGCCGACGCCGGCGTGGCTGGCGACTTGCTTGATGGTGACCTTGGGCTGCAGTTCCGGCTCCCTTGCTGTGTTGAGGAAGGCGATGGACTCGCGACTGGAAACGTTTCCAGCAGTCTAGACGGTCCCGCAGGGGCAAGTCAAGCCGGGCGCCGCATTTGGCTTGCCGTGCCTACTGCACGAAGAGGTAGTCGGCTCCAAGGGCGCGGTACGTGTGCTCGGCCCTCCGGTCTGCCGTAAGGAGCCGGCAGTCATTGCTGCGTGCGGCCTCGCCTACGAGGGCATCGTAAGTGGCTCCGCCGCTGATTCCCAGGTCTGACAGCCTTACCAGCAGCTCTGCGGCGTCTGCCGGGTCCAGCCAGCACGTTTGGGCAAAGGCGTCAGCAAGCAGCTTCGCAGCCTGGGCCGGCGCTACCCTGAATGGCGGCGGCATGTGGGTCAGGACGGAATAGCACTCGAACGCGGCGTGTCCAGCCAGCGCTGGCCGGTGGGTCCTTACGGCTCGCCTGCACTTCAGGTGCAGCGGATTGGACGGGTCCAGCGAGGCGATCGCAACGCTGGTGTCGCAGGCCCACTTCTGCGGGTCAGCGCTGGAGCTCATCGCGCAGCCGCTTTATGTCCTCATTGGTGAACTCGCCACCGGGCACGGGCACAAGTATAGGCAGCCCGTCCGCACCGAGCTGCACCTGCCTGCCTTCCCAATCAGCAAGTTCGATCCGGAGCCCGGAACCGTCCAGATAGAGATCCAGCTCGGTGTCTGGCTGCAACCCCAAGCTGTCCCGCAACGGCTTCGGTATCACTATGCGTCCGGCCCGGTCCATTGTCACGCGCATGGCATCAGGATACCATGCATCACCCAATTGTCGCCACGGGTATCTCGGTTCAAGCGCTGCTCCCACGTGGGACGCGTGTCTCTAGGTCTGATGGCTCAGTGTGCGCTAGCCTGTTATCAACTGACAGGAGGTGAGATGATGGGAATCCGCACCGTGCACAGGAGCCTGGTAGTCGCGTACCTGGGGGTGATCCTGATCACCCTGATCGCCATGATGTGGCGGCCCACGCCCCCCGCCCGGCCCTTCCTGGTAGAGCTGTCGCTTGCCCTGGCGTTCGTTGGGCTGGTTCAGTTGGCGCTGCAGTTCGTGCTGATCGCCCGCTTCGAGCGACTGTCCGTGTCGTATGGCGTTGACGTCATCCTGCGCTTCCACAGGTACGTGGCGATGATCGCTCTGCTGTTCATAGTCGCCCACCCCATCATCCTCGTGCTGCACGAGCCGGCCATGGCCGCCTTGCTCAATCCGCTCTATAACGACTGGGGAGTCCGCACCGCCAACTGGGCCATATACGCCCTCATACTGCTGGTGCTGCTCTCGGTGCTCCGGAAGCAGCTCCGCCTGAGTTACGAGGCCTGGCGAATATCCCACACCCTGCTTGGTGTCGCCACCATCGTCCTCTCGCACGTGCACGTTCACATCTCGGGCCGGTACACCAACGTGCTGTGGAAGGAACTCCTGCTCATCGCCATCAGCACCGTGGCCGTCGCGCTGCTGGTGTATGTGAGGCTGGTGCGTCCAGCACAGCTGCGCCGCCGGCCGTACCTGGTGAGCGAGGTTCGCCCCGAGCGCGGTAGCGTCTGGTCGCTGGCCCTGAGGCCCGAGGGGCACGGGGGCATGCGCTTCCTGCCGGGCCAGTTCGGCTACCTCAAGCTCGGTAGCCCGTACACCATCCACGAGCACCCGTTCTCCTTCTCTTCCAGCGCCGAACACACCGGACAGATCGAGTTCGCGATCAAGGAGCTCGGCGACTTCACCGACCGGATCGGCAGCGTGCCCATCGGCACCGTGGCGTTCATCGACGGGCCCCATGGCGCCTTCTCCACAGACCTGAGCCAGGCGCCGGGCTACGTGCTCATCGCCGGCGGCGTCGGTATCGCTCCGCTGATCAGCATGCTGCGTACACTGGCCGACCGCGGCGACCGCAGGCCGGTACAGCTGATCTACGGCGAGAAGCGCTGGGAGGACGTGGCCTTCCGTGACGAGATCGAGGAGCTGAAGGAGAGGCTCAGCCTGGACGTGGTGTACACGCTCGACGATCCGCCCGAGGGCTGGGACGGCGAGACCGGCTACGTGGACGCCGGCCTGCTGCGCCGCCACCTGCCGCAGGAAGGCTTCGAGCGCAACTACTTCATCTGCGGCCCCAACCCCATGATCGATGCGGTGGAAGCCGCGCTTGCCGCGAACGACGTGCCGGCCAGGCTTGTGCACGCCGAGCGCTTCGATCTGGTGTGAACAGCCTGGACCCGACCGACGGCCCGCAGCCGTGACCAGCGGGTAGGAAAGACCACCCCGAGGAGGTGTGACGATGGCAAGGAACGTGGAACGCAACCTGACATACCTGGCCGGCGCAGTGCTGCTGATCGCCGCCCTGGGCTTCGGTCTGCTGCGCAGCGAAGGCTTCGGCGTCTCAGTAGCCCGGGAAGGTGCGCAGCCAGGTGTCGCCGGCAACGAGCTGACTGAGCGCTACACGTGGTTCGCCCACGCCGACAGCATCTGGGAAGCCCGCTGCGCCGGTTGCCATGAGGAGCTAACCTACATCCCCGAACTGTTCGCCGCCGCGGGCGGTCGTCAGTACCTCGTGGACGTCATGCTGTTCGGTGCCCTCGGCGAAACGTTCCTGTACGGCGAGATGCAGAGCCTGCGGCACCGACCGTTCGCCGATCAGTTCGACGACGAGGACATGGCCGCGCTGCTCAACCTCATGCTGGTTGCCTGGGGCAACGAGCAGGCACTGCCCGAGGGCACGCAGCTGTACACCGCCGCTGAGGTCGCCGCCGCCCGCCCGCGCGATATCCCGCAGGAAGAGGTGCTGGACGGCAGGCCCGAGATGGGTCAGTAAGACAGAGGCGAACACGCTGCTTCGGTCAGGGGCCGGGCGCAGCCTCAACGAATCCGATGCTGACCTCGCCCACCGACTCGCTCCGCGTGGTGACCCGCGCGGTGGGATCGAACGCTATCTCGATCTGCCGGTCGCCCGTCCACGCCACCGCGATCGCCGGCCCGCCCCACGCGGTTGACCCGGCGCTCTCACCGTCCGCCGCGACGAACGCGTTGCCGGCCAGGTCCGGCAGGTCGAAGCCGGCCTGCATGAGCGAGACCTGCGAGGTGAAGCCGGTGGTGGTCCCGCAGCTGCGCTCGAAGACGATCGCGTTCCAGGCGTTATCCGGCGAGGGAACTGAGTCGATCACGGTGTTGACGCATGCGGGCTGCAGGGGCGCCACGAGGCGGCCGAGCAGCGTGACGGCGACGGCGGCAACGGCGAGCGTGACCAGCATCATGCGCATGCCTGCGCTACGCGCCCTGGCGCGGGCTTCGTTTTCGGCCTCGTCCGGCTCGGCCCCTGACTGTCTGGCATCCCGATCGCTCATCACGTCTCGGTAACAAGTGTACGGCCTGTTGCCCGCGAGTGCGCCGTGCGGGCAGGCATGGCACAATGCAGGCAGTGGCACTGCAAAGCCAGTGCCGGGAGGCAGCTTGACCGTTGAACCTGAGTCTCTGGAAGCGGAGGTGCGCGCAACGACCACCTTCGGTGATCAGCTAGCTCTCGTGCGCAGGCTCGAGCTGGAGGGCGCCGCCCCGTACCTCAGGGCTGCTGAGGCACTCGCGGACGCAGCCCGGGCACCGGATTTACCTGCATCGCAGCGCATACAGGCATTGAGCGAGCTCGGCAATGCGAAGCGCGTCAGCGGAGACCTGGCCGGCGCCCGTACAGTGTTCAGTGAAGTCATCGAGGATGCCGGCAGGTTGCCCGCCGGGCGTGAGCGGACCGGGATCCTTGCGCTGGCGCATCTGCGCCATGCGATCGTCCATGACCTGGGGGGATCGATCATCGATGCCTCTGTACACCTGGATCACGCCACCAGGCACTTCGAGGAGGCGGGCGACCAGGCCGGTCAGGCGCGCTGTGACAACGTGCGCGCGGCCATCTACATGCGCATCGACGAGTTCGAGGATGCCGAGTCCTGCTACCTGCGCGCGCTGGACTACTACCGCAAGGCGGGTGAGGCTGAGCGTGTCGCCGTGGTTCTAACGAATCTGGCCGGGCTGCTGCGCTACATGAATCGGCACGAGGAGGCGGTTGCTTTCGGACGCGAGGCGGTCGAGCTGGCGCAGAGCACGCTGCTCAGGGCCACGGCCGTCGGTAACCTGGCCTTCGCCATGGCCGAGACCGGAGACCTGGATGAAGCACTTCATATGGCCCGTGAGACCGAGGAGGCGATCTCCGAGGTCGGCGACCCCGGTTACTCGATCATGTTCAGGCGTGCCGTTGCCACGATCCTGACGAAGAAGGGCGAGCCGGCCGAGGCGCGCGACCTGCTGCTCGCTGCGCTTTCCGAGTCGGAGGAGAAGGGCTACCAGAGCAGCGTCAGGGACTCCCATGGCCTACTGGCGGACGCGTACAGGGAGCTTGGCGATTTCGAGAACGCGTACCGACACCTGAGGAGCTATCACGAACTGGTATTGGCTGAGAGTCAGAAGAAGGCAGCCAGCCAGCTCGAGGTCCACAGGTCACGCCTCGAGCTTGAGAGCGTCCGGCGTCAGGCCGAGCATGAGCGGGCAAGCCGCAGGGAGCTGGCCGAGTCGCTCGCCGAACTGAGCGGCATGCACGAACGGCTGTCGACGCGGGCAGTCGAACTGGAATGGCGCAGCTACCGGGATTCGCTGACCGAGCTGGCGAATCGCCGCTACTTCGATGACCGACTGGGCAGCTTCACGAAACACAGCCTGGAGACCGGTGAGGACCTTTCGATAGTCCTGATCGACCTGGACCGGTTCAAGGGCGTCAATGACACGTATGGACACGGCATCGGTGATGAAGTCCTGAGGGCGACGGCCCGGATCCTGGAATCCGGTATCAGGCGCTCGGATCTGGCTGCCAGGATGGGCGGCGAGGAGTTCGCCATCCTGCTGTCCAGCGACATCCATCCGGGGGATCTGCACGCGATGGCGGACAAGCTGCGGCGGACGTTCGCGGGTTACGACTGGAACTCGGTAGCGCCCGGCCTGAAGGTGACGGTGAGTATCGGAACGGCAAGCCTGCGCGAAGTGGGCGGCAATCCGATGAAGCTGCTTGAGCTGGCCGACCAGCGCCTGTACGCGGCCAAGCGCGCCGGCCGGAACACCGTAGTCAGTTCTTAGGCGAGCCGGGATCCAGAAAACGCGTGTGTTGGCGCTCGCGCGTGCACTTGACGCAGCGGTGCTCGGAGAGGACCTCAGTCGTTCCCTGGGGGCATCGCCACTCAGGATCTGGAGCCTCGCGGCACTGTCCGTCATCGTGCTCGCGGGTGCAGCTACTGCGGCGGCAGGACCGGTTGCCTTCGTCGGACTGGCGGTGCCCCAGGTCGCCCGCCTGATCACGGGACCGGACCGCCGTTGGGTGCTGCGGGACCGCGGTTGCTGCCTGCGGCGGAACCGGCGTGTGTGAGTCAGCTGAACGCATCGCATCGCATTTCGCCAGCGAGTCTATTGCGCGTGATCCGCCTGAGTGTCACGCAGAGGTCAGCGGAGGCTGATGGCATACGAGACGATCTCCCTGATCGGAGCTGTCTTTGCTTGGCCCGGGAACTCATACGCATCGCTGAAAGCCACGTTGAAGCCACAGAGAATGGCCTTGCGTGGCGCGTTGTCGCAGCCCTCAGGGCAGGTGAGTTCAAGCATCGGACGCCTCTTCTCCCAGCAGGCGCTCGAGCGCCCGGAAGCTCAGTTCGGCACCGTCGGTCATGCCGCTTGCCAGCATCCCGTCCCGCTCCTCGTTGGTGTGGAACTGCGTGATGCTGGTAAGCCTCGTGCGGGTGCCGCCCAGGTCCTCGAAGTGCAGGTGGTCGATCGTCACGTGGCCGGGCATGCCGTCGTACTCGAAGCTGTAGATGATCAGGTCCTCGGGCGATACCTCCCGGAACCGGCCCCGGAACACGTGTTCCTGCCCGTCTGCGCGCTCGATCAGGTGCCAGAAGCCGCCGCGTACCGGCTCGTACTCCTTGACTTCAAGGGGGTTGCCGCGCCCCCACCAGCGGGCCAGCAGGTCCTTGTCCGTGTAGGCCCGCCAGACGAGGCTGCGCGGGTGGTCAAAGGTGCGTGTGAGTGTGACCTCGCGGTCTGCCGTCGTTACATCCTGGTTGTTGCTCATGCCTGTTCCTTGCCTATCTGCCCGAGCAGTTCGTCGAGCCGGTCGAAACGTTCCTCCGTCATCCGGAGGTGCTGCTCCATCCAGGTGCTTGCCTTCTCAAGCCCGCCCGGCCTGAGCCGGCAGGTTCGTACCCGGCCGGACTTGTGGGTGCTTACCAGTCCGGCGTCCTCGAGGACCTTCACGTGCTTGCGGATCCCGTTGAGCGTCATCGCGTTGTCGGCGGCAAGGCTCGAGATGCTGGCCGGCGAGGCGGCCAGCCGGTCCAGGATCGCGAGGCGCGTTGGGTCTCCGAGGGCTCCAAAGGCCCGGGCATAGTGAACCATGTGGTGCAGTATGCGGGTTGGGCATTCACCTGTCAAGCCTGCTCCCAGCGGTGGGTTGTAGGGGCCAATAAAAATCGCGCCCTCAGGGGCGCGTTTCGATAAAGACAATAATACACTGATATACGGTATTCGTCAAGGGCATGCGGCGCCGCTCGGATCCTGGCTGGTCGCGCGTACCCAGCGGGGCGCCGAACCCTCACGAAACTCGATCCCCGGGGGGTGGCCGCAGGCGCGCGCCTCAGCCGTTCTCACGACCTGTCGCGGTCACAGCCTCTATGCTGCACGCTGAAAGCGAGGTGTCGGTGATGGGAAACGATGGAGACAGCGGCGAGATGGTCAGCGGCGACGCGCTGACCGAGATGCTTGCTGATCGCTTCCGGGAACTCCTGGAAGGTGCGCCCGAGGGTAAACCGGTCTGGACGATCTCTGGTGGGAAGGAAAGCGCGCTTTACGGAAGCATCGAAGGTATCAGCGCCGAACAGGCATCACGTGAGGTAAACGGCACGACGCTGGCCGCCCATGTGGAACATGTCCGCTGGGCGTTGCAGCTGGTCAACGACTATTTCGATGGAGTCGCTGCAAGACCGGCCTGGTCGGAAAGCTGGCAGGTCAGCGGGGTCGATGAGGCCGCGTGGAACGAATTGCGCTCAGGCCTGCGCGCCACTGGCGACACTCTGCTCGCCAACATCTTGAGCCGACAACGCTGGAACGACGACATGGCGATGAACGGTGCGCTAGCGTCGCTCGCGCATACCGCCTACCACCTTGGAGCCGTGCGTCAGTTGCTCAAGGCGGTCGCCTGAAGGCCGGCCCGGCCGCTCAGTGCAGGCGTGCGCCGAGCGGCACGTCCTTGTCCGGAACCGCCAGGGCGACGCGGCCCTGCTCGTCTGAGAAGCCGAGCACGAGCACCTCGGACCGGACGGGTCCGATCTGGCGGGGCGGGAAGTTGACGACCGCCATCACGCGGCGGCCGACGAGCTCCTCGCGCGTGTACAGCTCGGTGATCTGGGCTGAACTCCGGCGTTCACCGATATCGGGTCCGAAATCAACCGTCAGCCGGTAGGCCGGCTTGCGGGCCTCCGGGAAATCCTCAACAGCGGTCAGTCGTCCCACGCGTATATCAACCTTGAGGAAGTCGTCAAATCCGATCTGTTCTGCTGCCACGTAACCCGAGCCGCTCATGCAACCACTCCAGTCAGGGGCACTGATGCCACCTTCGGGATTGTATCAGCGGCGTTCGGGCGGGGGAGGCTCAGGCCAGCATCAGGAACATCTTCTCGAAGTCCTGGGCAGTGGGCTCGCCGTGTCTTAGCCCGGCTTCGGGATCGGAGAGGCACTCGTGCATCGCGTTGCTGATCATCAGCACGCCGGCCGACTCCAGCGCCTTGGTGGTCGCGGCAAGCTGGGTGATGACGTCGCGGCACGGCTTCTGCGCTTCGACCGCCCTGATGACCGCATTGAGCTGTCCCTGAGCCCGAAGGAGGCGCTGCATGATGCGCTTCTCGGCGTCCCTGTCGGCCATCAGCCTGCCAGCTGGGAAGCCTCGGCTTCCTTCTCCTGCTCTGCGACCGAGGCATGCACTTCTGTCATGTCCAGGCCGCGGACGGCGTCGATGACCTGTTCAAGCTGGCTCCCGTTGAGCGCGCCCGGCTGGGAGAAGACCAGCACCTTTTCGCGAAAGGCCATCAGGGTGGGAATCGAGCGGATCTGGAACGCAGCGGCAAGGTCCTGCTGGGCCTCCGTGTCGATCTTGCCGAAGGCGATGTCTTCGTGCTCCCCGGCCGCCTTCTCGAACACGGGGCCGAACACGCGGCAAGGACCGCACCATTCGGCCCAGAAGTCGAGGAGTACGATGTCGTTGTTCTCGATCGTCGCGTTAAAGTTTTCGGTGGTCACTTCGGTAGTAGCCATGGCAGCGATGATACCCCCCGGGGTGTCACTGCAATGTGTGCCGGCTTGCTTGCCGCAGGCGTGGCAGCGCGCCTATCCGTCGGTCTGTGGCCCTGCGCGCAGCATGGCCAGGAACTCTTCGGTTATCACCGGATCGAAGTGCCTGCCGGCTTCACTCGCGATCAGCTCCAGGGCCCTTTCGGCCGTCCATGCCTTGCGGTAGGGCCGGTCGCTGGTGAGCGCGTCGTACACGTCGGCCAACGCGAATATGCGCGCTGCCCTTGGAATGAGTTCGCCGGCGAGACCCTGGGGATAGCCGGATCCGTCCCACTTCTCGTGATGCGAGTAAGGAATGTCCAGCGCTGGCTGAAGGAAGGAGATCGGTGAGAGCAGGTCAAGCGCCAGGTTCGGGTGTTCCTGCATGCGCTCCTGCTCCTCCGGCGTCAGCCCGTCCGACTTGAGGAGGATGCGGTCGGGCACGCCCATCTTGCCGATGTCGTGCAACAGTGCTCCGCGCCGCATGTGGACCAGGTCGTCATCGCCCACCCCGAGCCGCCTGGCGAGTCTGAGGGTGAGGTCGGTGACACGCTGGCTGTGTCCCTCGGTTTCGTGATCACGCAGGTCCAGCGCGCGGGACCAGCCTTCGATGGTCGTGTCGTACGCCTGCAGCAGCTCGCTATTCGCGCGCTCCATCCCTTCAAACAACGATGCGTTGTCCAGGGCGATGGCTGTCTGCGTTGCCAGCGCGTTCAGATACTCGAACCAGTCCGCATCGGGATCCAACACCTCTCGATGGAACAGCTCGAGTACGCCCTGCAGCTGGCCCTTTGCCACCAGAGGTACCGCCACGTAGCTCTGATAACCGTCGAGGCTCAGTGGCGCCCGGTCCTCGAAGTGACGGATGATCTCCTGCTCGGACCGCAGGAACACCTGCTGGCGCTCGAGGCCGACCTTGCCGGCAACGCCCGTGCCAAGCGGAAGCGAGAGGTCCTGCAGCGAAACAGCGCTCGTGAAACCCTTGTCCGCCCCCCATTGCAAGACGCCGCGTGCGGGCCTGTGCAGCAGGATGCTCGCGGCGTCAACCGCCAGTTCACGGGTGATCTCAGTGATGATGATGTCCAGCATCACGTGCAGGTCCAGGCTGGCGATGATCGCCTTGTCGATCTGGTGCAGGGCGGTGAGGCGCTGAACCCGCGCGCGCAGCCTTGTGTTGAGCGACTCGATCTGCTGCTTGGCGACGTTCAGTTCGCTGGTATCGAGTCCAACGCCGATCACCAGGGTGCGCTTTGCCAGTTCAAGTCTGGTGGATTGCATGGTGTAGGTCAATGATGCGCCGGCGTCGTCATGAAGCTGCAGCAGCCGCGTGGCAGTGCCGCTGTTCAGGGTCTCGTCGATCAGCTCCTGCAGCTCACCTTCGGGTAACGGATGCAGTAGATCATGCAGCTTGCCAGGATTGCCCGGCTGTGGCTCCCGGGCGGCGTTGGTTCGCTCCCCACTGCGGATCACGTTACCGACTTCGTCCACGACGAAGAGCAGGCCGGGAATGTTCGAGGCGATTGCTGCGTTCAGCCTTCGCTCGTCGTCGAGTTCGCGCTCGACGTACACCTGGGCTTCGAGCGCCGCGTGGAGCCTGCCGTCTCGCTCCGCCGCGCGGGCCAGGTTATCCCTGACCACCGTGCCGAACTGATCGAGCACCACCACGAGCGTGACGTAGATGGGCAGGAACTGAAGCGTCGTTCGTACGGCCCCGGGTGAAGCAATTGCCTCTGAGTCCGGAAGCAGGCCCACCAGTTGCATGCCGAGAAGTCCAAGGCTCACGATCACGGTCGCGGCGGCTGTGCCCAACAGCGCGCGGCGGTTCAGCATCAGGCCGGCGAGCACCGTAGGTATGTAGTACCGGTCCAGCACCGTGAGGGGCCCCTGCAGGCCGGTGTCGAAGGCCGTGATAGTGATGACGGTGAATATCGTCCCGGTGACATACAGCATGGCGACGCCCGGTCGCCCCAACAGGTTCTGCCGCAACGCGATCAGCACCGCGAGCAGCAGTAGGGCGTTGCGGCCGAACGGGGCACGTTCTCCCACTGCGGACAACGCTATGAGGTCTCCGGCGATGGACACCGCCAGAATCGCCAGCCAAGTGACCAGGACGGCGTTGATCAGCTTTCTTCGCGACGTGAGCAGCTCGAGGATGAAGTGCCTCGGTGTTGTGCTGATCGAGCGAATCGCTTGCAACGAATGCCTCCAACGTCGTTGGGCAACTCCCGGCTGCCCTCTCCAGGTGGATGTAACTTTCCAGTCTACGCGAGATGCATCAGCTACTGATCATGCACCTCTGTACCACTTTGCCCCTATATTGTCAGGCAGCGATGGTTGTCCGTCACTACGGGCTGATGGTTGTGGGAACACTCACATGCGCCTTGCCCGGAAGTGCGGCGGCAGCCAGCGTCATGCCAGATATCGACTGGCTGGACCAAGGAGGTCGAATCATGAGCCCAATCGTCACCCTGTGCAGCCTGCTGACCTGTTTGGTGCTGGGCGGCCAACCGGACCTGAACTCCCCGTTCCTGAACGCGCTTTCACAGGTTCCGGCAGACACGTTCGCGCTCGAGCCACACGCAGAAATCACCTTCGCCGACGTCTCCGCGGGACTGGGCATGCGGGGGCTGGAGGTGCCGGTCAGCTGGGCAGCCTTGCCGGACGGGGCAGAGCTGCAACTGCTCCTGGCAGCATTGCCAGGCGGACTGGCTCCGTCGCTCGTCCAGTACGTGATCATCGCAGGACCGGAGTATCCTGAGGTGTTGGGGCTCGACTTCTTCGACATCAGCAGCACGGTGACTTTCGGGTACCCGCCATCACACGGAATCGCCTTTATCGGTGAGTTCGACCCCGAAGCGATCACGGCGGCCTTCGGCGCCCGCGGCTATGAAGTCACGAGGAGTGCCGGGCACGGGAGCCTCCTGTGTCCTGCCGCCGGCTGCGACACGGGCGCCCATGCCGACATCCTCAACAGGATGCCGGCGAACGCCTTCGGGGGCGACCTTGGGCGCAGTTTTCCGGTGTGGGCGAACGACCGGTTGGTCGCGGGTTCACCCGCAATCGAAGTCGTCGAGACAATCGCCGCTGTCGGGAATGGAGATCACCGCTCAATGGCGGACTATGCGGAGGTCCACGCGCTGGCTGCGGTACTGGATGCCCATGCGCACGTTGCGACGGTGACGGTCGTGCATCCGTTCCGAACTGCGGTTCCTGACATGGCTCACCTCGTAGCAGGAGACGCAGCCCCAGAGGATGCGTTCGAGACGCTGTTGAGCGCCATGGGTACGCACGTTCTGCCGCCGTATGCCCTGCTTGCCTTCGCTTCGGTTGCCGATGGGGAGAGCGAGTCCGGACTTGCGCTGCTCGTGTACGGCGACGAGGACCAGGCAACAACGGCTGCCGCCGTCATCGACGCAAGGCTGGACGCCTTTCAGTCAGCGGTGTCCGGTGGCTCATACAGGGAGCTGTATGAACAGTCCGGGGAACTTCAGCCGTCCAGGGTGATCTCGGACGGGGCAACCGGACTCCATACGGTAGTGCTCCGCCTGGAGGCACCTCTTCCCGGCGGGCCCGAGCCTGCGGGCGCCAACGCCGTGCGGGTGGGCCTCCCGTACATGAGACTCTTCGGTGCCGTTCAGCAGAATGATTTCCTGTGGCTGGTGCCCGGCGGCGGATCACCGTGACATGAAGATGGTCCCAAGGGTCAATTGTCAGCTGTTCATGACAAGGACCAGCTGCTACCATCAGACTTCAACGTGATCGACGCGTGGGACGGCAGGCCCGTTCCCGCAAGATTACGGTCTGAGGAGGCAATATGAGGAAACTGGCAGCAGCAACACTCGCCCTGGCACTCATCGGCGGCGCACTGGCGCAGAGCCTGACGGTCTACACCAGCGTAGACGAAGAGAACGCCGCGAAGCTGTTCGACGCGTTCACCCGCGACACCGGCATCGACGTGAACTTCGTATTCCTGTCGTCCGGTCCGGCTCTCAGCCGCATCGAGGCGGAGTCCAACCGCCCGCAGGCTGACGTCTGGTTCGGCGCGCCGAGCGAGAACCACGTGCTCGCGGCCGAGCGTGGCCTGACTCAGGCTTACGACAGCGTGAACGCGGACGCACTGGCCGACAACTTCCGCGATGCGGACGGCTACTGGTACGGCATCTATACCAACCCGCTCGCGATCGGCGTGCGCACGGACACGCTTGAGAGTCGCGGTGTTGAGGTCCCCACCAGCTGGGCAGACCTGACCGACCCCGGTTACCGGGGGCTCCTGCAGATGCCCTCGCCGCAGTCGAGCGGAACCGGCTACGCGGTCATCATGACGCTGATCGAGATTCTCGGCGAGGACGGCGCTTTCGAGTACCTTGCCGAGCTGCACCCGACCATCCAGACCTATACCCAGAGCGGAACGGCGCCGTCCGGTGCCCTCGGCGTGGGCGAAACCGCCATGGCGCTTCAGTTCTCGCCCGGCTTCCTGCAGCTGCGTGACGAGGGCTTCCCCATCGAGATCGTGTTCCCCAGCGAAGGCGTCGGCTACGAGGTTGCCGCCGTGTCCATCCTGGATGGTGCGTCGAACCTTGAAGAGGCGCACGCGCTTGTCGACTGGATCACTTCCGCCGAAGGACAGGCCGAGCTGGTCGTCAACCAGACCTACTTCCTGCCGGTCCGCGCCGACGTGAACGCCGGCGAAGGCATCCCCACACTCGACAGCATCGAACTCGTGTCGTACGACCCTGCAGTCGCCGCCGAGCGGCGCGAGGAACTCGTCGACCGCTGGCTCGAACAGGTTCTGGGCCAGTAACTGAGGGGCAGGGCCCGGAAGCATCGCTCCCGGGCCCCGACCTTACCTGCCTGTGAATCAGCTGAAACGCCTGGCCCGCGATCCGCTCCTGCTCGCGCTGATCATCATCATCTTCGCGGCGCTCGGGCTCTTCGTGGTTTATCCGCTCGTCAAGGTGTTCGCCACCAGCTTCCAGACCAGGGCCGGCGTCTGGACGCTCGAGAACTACGAGCTCTTCACCACTCGACGCCTTTACCAGACCGCGCTGCGCAACAGCCTCGTGGTTGGCGGCACGGTGGCACTGATCAGCGTCCTGCTCGGCTACATCCTCGCGTTCGTCACGACCAGGCTGCGAACCCCGGGCCGTGGGCTGCTGCACATGGTCACAATGCTGCCCATCATCTCGCCCCCGTTCGTCAGCGCGGTTTCCATCCTCTTCCTCTTCGGGTTCAACGGCCTCGTCACCCGCCACCTGCTGCAGCTCGATGACTTCAGCATCTATGGTTTCGGCGGCGTGGTGCTCAGCCAGGTATTCACCTTCACACCGATCGCCTATCTTTCCCTTCGCGGTGTTTTGCAGTCGATCAGCCCGACGCTGGAGGACGCCGCGCTCAATATCGGCGCGACCAAGCTGCAGGCCTTCCTGAAGGTGACGCTTCCGCTCTCGCTCCCGGGCGTGGCAAGCGCCCTGCTGATCGTGTTCATCGAGTCCCTGGCGGACTTCGGCAACCCGCTCGTGCTGGCCGGGGCCACCTTCCCGATGCTGGCGCCGCAGGCTTATCTTGAGATCACCGGTTCGTTCAACCTACCGCGCGGCGCCGCCCTTGCGGTCATCCTGCTCATCCCCAGCCTCACCGCATTCGCGATCCAGCGCTACTGGATCTCCAGGCGCCAGTACGTGACCGTCACGGGCAAGCCCAGCACGTCCACGTCCAAGCTGGTCAGTGAACCGGTCAAGTGGATCCTGTACGGCATCTCCGTCCTGTTCGGCATCCTGGTCGCCGCCTTCTACCTGGTCATCCTCGTCGGCGCCTTCACGCGCGTCTGGGGCTTCGATTACACGATGACCCTGCAGCACTTCAGGTACGTGTTCGACGTCGGCTTCAACGCCGTCAAGGACACCCTGATAGTCGCGGCCATCGTGACGCCGCTCAGCGGCCTGATGGGCATGATGATCGCGTTCCTGGTGGTGCGCAGGCGCTTTCCCGGCAGGCAGCTGCTGGAGTTCACCAGCATCCTCAACTTCGCGGTGCCCGGCACGGTGGTCGGCATCGGCTACATCCTGGCCTTCAACGGCCCGCCGGTCATCCTGACAGGCACGCTCGCCATCCTGGTCGCGGCGTTCGTGTTCAGGTACATGTCGGTCGGCATCCAGAACGGCATAGCCGTGCTCAGGCAGATCGATCCCTCGATCGAGGAGGCGGCCCAGAACCTTGGCGCGGACAGCATCACGACGTTCCGCAAGGTCACGCTTCCGCTCATCGCACCCGCGTTCTTCTCGGCGCTCGTGTATGCGTTCGTCCGGGCGATGACCGCCATCAGCGCCGCGATCTTCCTCGTGTCGGCCAACTGGAACCTGATGACGGTGCAGATACTCAACCAGGTCGGCTCCGGCCGCCTCGGCGTCGCCGCAGCCTTCAGCGTGCTGCTGATCGTGATCGTCGTGATCTTCATGGGCCTGCTCAACCTGCTGATGAGCCGCTGGACGCGGCATTCCGGAAGCGTGCGGTTCTGATGCCGCCCGAACCGAAGGAGGCACACACTTGAACGACCTCACCCTCCGTAACCTGCGCAAGGAGTTCCCGGGCCACGACGGCACGGGGAGTGTCATCGCCGTCAGTGGCGCGAACCTCGAGGTGCCGAGGGGCACGCTCGTCACGCTGCTCGGCCCCTCCGGGTGCGGAAAGACCACACTGCTGCGCATGATTGCCGGCTTCGAGGAGCCCACCAGCGGCCAGGTGCTGTTCGGCGATCGCGACGTCACCAGCGATCCGCCCAACCGGCGCGACACGGCCATGGTCTTCCAGTCGTACGCGATCTTTCCGCACCTGAACGTGTTCGATAACGTTGCGTTCGGCCTCAAGCTGCAGCGGCTGCCGGCGCGCGAAATGCGCGAGCGGGTCGAGCGCGTGCTGGACATCACCGGGCTCGGCGGCTACGCGAAGCGGTCTCCCAGCCAGCTCTCGGGCGGACAGCAACAGCGTGTCGCACTCGCACGCTGCATCGTCATGGAACCGCGCCTGCTGCTGTTCGACGAGCCACTGTCCAACCTCGACGCCAAGCTCCGCGAGCAGATGCGCGTGGAGATCCGCGAGCTGCAGCAGCGCCTGGGCATCACCACCGTTTACGTCACGCACGACCAGGTCGAGGCGATGAGCATATCGGACATCGTCGTTGTCATGGACAGTGGTCACATCAGGCAGATCGGCTCGCCCGAGGACATCTATGCGCGCCCGACCAGCCACTTCGTGGCCGACTTCATCGGCAAGGCCAACTTCATCCCGGCAGAAGTCATCGACGCCGACCGCATCCGGATCGGCGGCAGGGAGATCGCCGTCCAGCCGCACGACTTCCGGCCGGGCCATCCCGTCCAGGTGATGATCCGGCCCGAGGCCGCCGAGGTCAGTCGTGAAGAAGGGCTGTTCACGGGCACCGTGGAACGCGCGATGTTCCTGGGCAGCGTCCTGGAGTGCGTCGTGAACGTACCCGACGTGGGCCAGCTGCTCATCGACGTGCCCAACCCGGTGGCTTTCGGCTCGCTGGCCGTCGGCCAGGAGGTCCACGTCACGCCTGTGACCGGCCTGCCGGCCGTGGTGGAGAGGCCGGAAGCGCGCGCCTGAGGCTTGCCTGCGGCCCAGTAAACTGAGCAATGAGCGAGAACGATGATCTGCCGAGGCACGTAGCCGAGAACCGCAGGAACTGGGACGCCAACGCCCATGAATGGGTGGCCGCGGGCGAACGGCAATGGAGGCTCTCTGAGCCCGTCTGGGGCATATGGGGCGTGCCGGAGTCCGAGCTGGAGATGCTGCCTGCCGACATGCAGGGCCTGCGCACGATCGAACTGGGCTGCGGAACCGGCTACGTCTCCGCCTGGATGGCAAGGCGCGGTGCAACCGTCACCGGAATCGACAACTCAGAGCAGCAGCTGCTCACGGCCGCGCGCCTGGCGGCCGAGCACGGGATCGATCTTGAGCTGCATCACGGCAACGCCGAGGCGACTCCGTTCGACGACGGCAGCTTCGACTTCGCGATCAGCGAGTACGGCGCGGCCATCTGGTGCGATCCGCACCTGTGGATTCCCGAGGCACACCGCCTGCTCAGGCGCGGCGGCCGGCTCGTCTTCCTGGGACACCACCCCATGGCCTACGTCTGCTCTCCACTTGATGGCAGCGCACTGACTGACCGGCTGGTCAGGCCGTACTTCGGGATGCACACGCATGACTGGACCGAGGTCGAGATCGATCCGGGCGGCATCGAGTTCAACATGCCCGTCTCCGACTGGTTCAGCCTGTTCAGGAAGGTCGGCTTCGAGGTCGAGGACTACCGTGAGCCGCGTCCGGCCTCGCCCGAAGGTGGGGAGCGCTTCGCCCAGCCGGCCGACTGGGCCTGGCGTTTTCCCGGCGAGCAGGTGTGGAAGCTGCGCAAACGCTGAGCCCACCGGTGTGATGGGCTCGCCAGCGGAGGTGCTCCACTGTACCGACGCTTTCGCTGGCAGCATCAAGTGGAACACGAATCCAGCAGGGTGCAACGCGCTGCAGACTCCGGACAGAAGTGGGCTCACTCCGCGCTCAAGCCCGAGTCGCCTGAGCTGTATGCGGCTGCGGGAGGGTTCTCATCGGAGTTTGCACAGGTCGCTCAGCAAGATGAAAAGATTACCTGGCTGTGGACGCTGGCAGATATATGCTCCACTGAGCCGATGACGCCCATGCGCATCTTCATAGTCGAGGACGAGCCCAAGCTGGCCCGCCTGATGGCGGACAACCTGCAGCGCTACGGACACGAGGCCGTGATCGCGGAGCGCCTGCACGACCTGAAGCAGGAGTTCCTCGAATCGGGTGCCGGGCTCGTGTTGCTCGACGTGAACCTGCCCCACTTCGACGGCTTCTACTGGTGCAGGCAGATCCGCACCGTCTCCAAGGTGCCCATCATCTTCGTCACCGCCCGCGGCGCCGACATGGACCAGGTGCTCGCCGTCGAGCACGGTGCCGATGACTACATCGTGAAGCCCTTCAGCCTCGACGTCCTGACCGCCCGCGTACGCGCCCAGCTTCGCCGGGCGTACGGCGAGTACAGCGGTGACTCAGCGGACTCGACCGGCGTCAGGCTCGACCCGCTCAGGCTTCGGGCCAGCTGGGCGGGGCGGAGCGTCAGCCTGACGCGGAACGAAGCCGTGCTGCTCGAGGCGCTGCTCGCGGCGAGCGGCCGGGTGGTCAGCCGCCAGCGCCTGCTGGGCGTATTGTGGGACGAGCGCGAGTTCGTCGACGACAACACGCTCACCGTCAACGTCACGCGCCTGCGCCGCCGGCTCGACAGCCTCGGCCTCGGCGGCGCGGTCCACACAGTCAGAGGCGAGGGCTACCGCCTGGAGCTGCCATGAAGCCGGTCGACTATGTGCTCGACCGCATCCCCCTTCTGCTGGCCTTCGCGGGCGCAACCATGTTCCTGTTGCTGGTGGTGCACTTGGCGATTGCGCCGCTGAACGCGGGTGACGTCCTGTACCTGCTGCTCCTTGCCCTCGTAACCACCTTGGTGATTCTCGGTGTTGATTATGCCCGGCACCGCGCCTTCCGGCGCGAACTGCTTGCCCGGCTGGCTGCTCCCAGCGCCGCGCCGATCGGCAATCCGGCCTCCCGCGAGCAACGCGCCGTCGCCGAACTGCTCGCACGCGTGCAGGCGCGGCACGGGAGCGAACTGGGCGCGCTGCGTGAACAGGCCGAGCACCACCGCACCTTCATGGACCTGTGGGTCCACAACATGAAGACACCCGTAGCGGTCCTCCAGCTCACGGCGCAGGAGCCAGGCGACGGCGCCTGGCAAAGCGTCGCCGAGGAGGCCGGCCGCCTGGCCGAAGGACTCGAGACGATGCTGGCCGCCGCGCGCCTCGAGCGCTTCGAGCTGGACCTGCATCCCGCCATGACCGACCTCGCCGCGCTGGTCCGCGCCGGCGTGAACGAGCTGCGCAGCAGCTGGCTGCTTGCCGACATGTATCCCCGCGTGGTCATCGAAGGGGAGGGCGCGAGTGCCGAGACCGATCCGAAGTGGCTCAGGGTGGTGCTCCGGCAGCTGCTGGGCAACGCCATCAAGTACGGCGGGCCCGGCCAGCACGTGACGATTTCCGTTTCGGCGGACGAGCTCAGGGTGAGCGACGAGGGCGAGGGCATCCCCGCGAGCGACCTGCCGCGCGTGTTCGACCGCTTCCATACCGGCCGGCAGGGCCGGCACCGCACGGCGTCGACCGGCATGGGCCTGCACCTGGCCGCACGGATCTGCGAGCACCTCGGGCACGGACTCCGGATCGAGTCGATCGAGGGCGAGGGCACCACGGTCACCGTCAGCTTCCACGCCGCGGGTGTGCACCGCCTTGGTGACAACGCTGAAAGGTTCGGCGCGTGAACATGACACACCTCGGGCACTACCGTGGTGGCTGACAGGAGGTGTGCCCATGCACACTGCAGTTCATGATCCCCGGCATCAGAACGCGGTACTGACCGCGAGGGGCCTGACGCGCATCTACGGCGGTCAGCGCGGCGGCCTGAGCCACACGGCACTCGAATCGTTCGATCTCACCGTCGCGCCGGGCGAGTTCCTCGGCGTGATGGGTCCTTCGGGCAGCGGCAAGACCACGCTGCTCAACGTCCTCGCGACCATCGACCGCCCCACCTCGGGCACGGTGACAATCGGCGGAATCGATCCCACGGGCATGAGCCACGACGAGCTCGCGCTCTTCCGCAGGCGCAAGCTCGGGTTCGTGTTCCAGGACTTCAACCTGCTCGACACCCTCTCGGTCCGCGAGAACATCCTGCTGCCGCTCGTGCTGGACCGGGTTCCTGTCCGCGAGATGAAGGAGCGCCTGGAGCGCATCGCGCAGACCCTCGGCATCTCGGAGGTGCTCGACCGCAGGCCTTACCAGGTCTCCGGGGGCCAGCAGCAGCGGGCCGCGATCGCCCGCGCGATGATCCATGAACCCGAGCTCGTACTGGCGGACGAACTCACCGGCAACCTCGACTCCAGGGCGTCACAGGACGTGATGGACGCACTCAGGGGGCTGAACCGGGAGCACGGCGTGACGATAGTGATGGTCACGCACGATCCGTTCGCGGCCAGCTACTGCCGCCGGGTTCTCTTCATACGTGACGGGCGTGCCTTCAGCGAGCTCGTGGCCGGCGACAACCGGCAGGTGTTCTTTCAGCAGATCATGGACAGCCTCAGCGTGATGGGGGCGCGCGGCAGTGACGTTCCGGCAGCTCGCCCTTAGCAACCTGCGCGGCAGCTGGCTCCGCTACGCCGCATTCTTCCTGAGCAGCACCTTCAGCGTGACGCTCTTCTTCATGTACGCGCAGTTCCTGTTCCACCCGGACCTTGCGGGCGGCTACCTGTACGGCGGCAGCACGACGCGCGTCGTCCTGACCGTCTGCCTGGTGCTGGTCGCCGTCTTCGCGTTCTTCTTCGTCACCTACTCCTTCGGCGCGTTCCTGCGTGCAAGGAGCCAGGAGTTCGGGATGCTCACCCTGTTCGGGACCACCCGCACGCAGCTGCGCCGGCTCGTCTGGCTCGAGAACACGCTCCTCTCCGGCCTCGCCATCCTGGCCGGGATCCTGCTTGGACTCCTGTTCAACAGGCTCTTCTTCCTCGGCCTTGCCCGCGTCCTGCAGGTCGAACAGCCGCTGAGCGTCCAGCTGGTGCCCCTGGCACTTCTTGCGACAGCGGGCGGCTTCTTCCTGCTCTTCCAGGCCGTGATCGTGCTCAGCTCCTTCGGACTTGGCCGCCGCAGCGTACTGGAGCTGCTTCAGGACGCAAGGCGCCCCCGCGCCGCACCGCGTGCCAGGCCCATCGTCGCGATCCTGGGCCTGCTGCTCATGGGCACCGGCTACATCGTTGCGCTCTTAGCCGAGCAGGCTGCAGTCGTCGTGGCTTTCGTGCCCGTTGTTGTCGTCGTGGTGACCGGCACTTACCTTGTGTTCTCCGAAGCGACTGTCTGGGTCCTGAACAGGCTGCGCCGCTCCGCCGGGTACCTGCAGGGTACGACCATGCTGAGCGTCTCCCAGCTGGTTTTCCGACTGAAGGACAACGCGCGATTGCTAGCGACGATCACCAACCTGAGCGCGGTCGTGCTCGCGGCGGCCGGGGCGTTCTACATCGTCACGCAGCTGTTCTACCAGGGTGTGGACGAGATGTACCCGACCGCGCTCTCCATTCACGAGGGTGCGGGACTCGAGCCCGAGACGGTAATCGGGCTCGCCCGGTCGCACGGGATCGACGTGACAGCGCACGGCACTGTGAGCGTGCACCTGCTCGACGCCTACGTCGTCTCCGAATCGGGAGCTGCAGCGCTGGCCGCAGCCGGAGGAATCACGCTCGTGCCGTCCGATCCCGTGCCCTTTGAAGTCGAGGGTGAGAGTGTGATCGCGACCCCGCTTGAGGTCGGCCTGACGATGGTGCCCGTGGCCGGCTCAGCCTGGTACGCGGTTCCGGACGAGACCTGGGATGCACTGAGCGGCGCGCCGTTCCGGGTTGACTACTTCGACTGGGAGGACAGTCCCCGTGTTGGCCTGGTGAGTTCCGAGCTCGAACGGATCGTCGGTCCGGACGACTGGTTCAGGTACGCAGCGGATCGCTACGGCGAGTACCGGTCCCTGCTGCAGGTACTGTCCATGTCGATGTTCACCGGGTTGTTCGTGTCGCTCCTCTTCTTCATCGGCACCGGCAGCCTGATCTACTTCAAGCTGTTCACCGAGCTGCCAGAGGACCGGCGCACGAACGTCCGCCTGCGGCGGATCGGCGCGACGACCCGCGAGATAAGGCGCCACGTCACCACGCAGATCGCGGTCGTCTTCCTTCTGCCGTTCGTCGCAGGCTCGATACACGCGGTCGTGGCGCTCGATGCGCTCGGAGGGTTGCTGATGGTCAACGTGATCGGTTACAGCCTGATGGTCGTCGCGCTTTTCGCGGCGGTGCAGTTCGCGTTCTTCCTGTTGACCCGCTGGACGTACCTGCGCGCGCTGAGCCCTTACCGCAGCGGGCTTGGTTGAGCGGGCGCCGTGGCAACCAGCATCTCGCGCTTCCCGCCCGGTGGTCCGGGTCGCTTGCTAACTTCGAGTCCCAATGCCTGGAGCCTGCGGCGGATCTCGCCCTTGACGGAGTAGCTGACGAGCACGCCGCCCGGCACCAGCGCCCGCACCAGAGCGCTCAGGAACTCCTCGGTCCAGAGCTCGGGATTGGCGTCCGGGCTGAAGGCGTCGTGATAGACCGCGTGGGCCCAGGATTGCGGCAGCGCCTGTTCGCACGCGTCTCCGATCAGCAGGTGAAGCATGACGCCAGGTGCCGGCTCGAAGGCATGGCGCCCTGCAGGAACCTGACCGGGCAGGGTCGCCCGGACTTCGAGGTAGCGCTGCAGGAGCCTGGGATTGCTCAATGAGCCGGCGTAGCCGAGGCCCTTCACGACTGCTGCCGGCAGCAGGTCCTGTTCCAGAGCCACATACTCCAGTGGGGCGTCAGCCTGGACGGCGGCATCGGCAGTGAGCCAGAAGTTCAGGCCCGTGCCGAAGCCGACCTCCAGCACTCGGCAGGCTTCGCCGGCAGCCAGTCGGCCGGCGATCCCGGAAGCCTCCAGGAACACGTGTCGGGACTCGGCCACGGCGCCATGCAGGGAGTGGAACGTCTGGCCGTAACGTTCGCTGTGGAGGGTGAGGCTGCCATCACCGGTGAGCTTGTAGGGCATGGCCTCCAGAGTATGCGGGATCGGCCTCCCGCGCTAACATGGGCAGTGATGCCCGGTGGTGCGGTGTCAGCGCGCCCTGGCCTGCTCCAGGCAACCGCTGCCGTCAGCGGGCCTGAGTCCGGCCCGTTCGAGCATGCCGACCAGCAGGCTCGGGTCGTCGTTCGAGACGCCGTCGACGCCCCACGCGCTGAACCGGGCGAGGTCGGTGTTGGCTCCCGCGCCGACATGGACGCTGATGCCGGCATCCTTGGCGCGCTGGACGCTGTCCTCGATGATGTGCTGCGAGCTGGGCGACCAGGCGTTGAAGCCGAAACTGATGGCGAGTGCGAGGCCGTCGTTGGCCGATGGCGGGCTCCAGTCGAGCAGCAGCGTGCGCAGCCGCGGCTCGCGTTCCACAACGGAGTTGAGGGCGTTCGCGTCGAAGGAGGAGACGATGACCCAGTCGAACGCGTCCAGCTCCGTGACGACCTCGACCAGGCCGTCGAAAGTGTCCTCGTTGATGATCATCGTCGACTGCCCGGTCTTCAGCTCGAGGTTCAGGATGGCGCGGCCCATCGTCAGCTCAAGCGCCTCGCGCAGTGTGGGCACGCGTTCGCCCGCGAACTCCTCGCCCTTCCAGCTGCCGGCGTCCAGCTCCTTGATCTGCTCGAGCGTATAGGACTGAACGCGCCCACGGCCGTCGGTGGTGCGGTCGAGGCTGCGGTCGTGCATCAGCACGACCTCGCGGTCGCGGGTCAGGGCGAGGTCGGTCTCGATGCGGTCCGCTCCCGCGTTGATCGCCTCCTCGAAGGCGCGCAGGGTGTTCTCGGGGTAGTTCTCGGAAAAGCCACGGTGTGCCTGAACGAACATACAGGTCTCCTCCTGGGCATCCGCCTGGCCCAGACCGGCAAACAGGGCGACGGATGCGATTACTGACAGACGTATGAAACGGATTGCCATTGCTCTACCTCACTTCAGTCCCGAGCGCGTGATGCCACGGATGAATGCCTTCTGCATGAACAGGAACAGGATGATGGTTGGCAGCATCGTCAGGATCGCTGCCGCGAGGAGCGGACCCTGGATGATGCCGGCGCCCAGCTCGCTCCGGAAGGTCTGCATCGCTATCTGCAGGACGCGCATGCTGCGGCTCGAGGTCATGACCAGCGGCCAGAGGAACTCGTTGTAGGAGCTGATGAACACGAAGATGAAGACGGTAACCAGGGCCGGTCGGGCCAGGGGCAGGCCGATGTAGAAAAGGAACTTCAGGGGTCCTGCGCCGTCCAGGCGGGCTGCCTCCTCGAGTTCCTTGGGCAGCGTCATGAAGAACTGCCTGAGCAGGAAGATCGAGAAGCCGCTGGCGCCGCTGGGGATGATGAGTGCGGCGAACGTGTCGAGCCAGCCCAGGTTGTTCAGGATCACGAAGTTCGCGGTCAGCGTGACCGTACCCGGGATCATGAGGGTCGCGAGGGCGAGGATGAAGAGGATGCCGCGACCGGGGAACTCCAGCCGCGCGAACGCGTACGCTGCCAGCGCGCCGGTGATGCATTGCAGGAGGGCGGTGCCGCCAGCGAAGAACATGCTGTTGCGGAAAGCCTGGGGATAGTTCATGCGGTCGAACGCCTGGGGATAGTTGTCCCAGATCAGTGTGCTCGGGAGCTGCAGGCCACCCCTGCTGAGCTCGGCGCTGGTCATCAGCGAGGTCAGGACGGACCAGATGAAGGGGAACAGCCACAGGAATGCCAGGATGCACATGACGAGCGTCACGACCGTGGAGGTGATGACGTCGCGTCTTTTGCCGGCAGGCAGGCGCCGGAACTGTCGGGGTGAGTACAGGCCCAGGAAGCTCATCGGTCGTAGTTCACCCTTCTCCCGAGCACCTGCTGCTGGATGATCGTCAGGGTGATCAGGAACAGGAACAGCGCTACCGAGATCGCGGACGCGTAGCCGAACTCGAGGCTGTCAAACGCACGCTGATACAGATAGAAGACGACCACTTCGGTGCTGCGCACGGGGCCGCCGCCCGTCATCACATACACGGTCGTGAACACCTGGAAGCTGTTGATCATCTGCAGGATTAGCACAAGATAGGTGACCGGGCCAAGCATGGGCCAGGTGATGTGCCGGAACAGGTGCCAGCGCGTGGCCCCGTCGATCCGCGCGGCCTCGTAGTACTCGCTGGGCACGTCGAGCACGCCGGCGAGGAAGATGACCATGTAATAGCCGACTCCTGACCAGATCACGAGGAAGATGATCGAGGGCATCGCCAGCACCGGGTCGAGCAGCCAGCGCTGTGCCTCGATTCCGAACCAGCTCAGTACCTCGTTCAGAAGGCCGATCCGGGGGTGATAGATCCAGTCCCAGACGATCGATACGCTGACCAGAGACGCCACTACGGGAAGAAAGAAGATAGTCCGCAGTATCTCGACGCCGCGGAACACGCGCGCCAGGGCGAGCGCGAATACGAGCGCGAGCCCGGTCTGAATCGGAACGCTTACGCCGACAAAATAGAAGGTGTTCCAGACCGAGTTCCAGAAGCGGGAGTCGTTCCAGAGCCGCACGAAGTTCTCGAACATGATGAAGTTCGACTCGGGGCGCAGAAGCAGGCGGTCCGTCATGCTCAGCCTGAACACCTCGAACGCGGGCAGGAACTGGAACGTGAACAGGATCGCGAAAGCGGGCAGAAGCAGCAGGTAGGCCGTGATGGCCGTGTTGCGCTTGCTGCGCTTCACGTATGAGGACTTGCCGGACGCCCCCAATCGGGAGCGTCCGGCGTGGCGGTTATCAGTCACTATTGCCTAGCGGGCGTAAACGTCCAGCAGGCGGTTTGCTTCTTCCACCGCTATCTCGAGTGCGAGTTCCGGTGCGATGCCTGAGAGGAGGACTTCCTCGGTCGCGACGCCGTAGGCGTTGTGAACCTCGTTCCAGAACGGAACCAGGGTCCGTGCGTAGCCGTGGCTTGCCATCTGGTCATAGGTGACCCGCGCCTCGGGCAGAGCCTCGAAGGCCGCGACCAGGGTGGGGGTCTCGAGGGCCGAAGGACGGGGCGCCATGTAGCCGGTGGCAGCGGCGAACTCCGCGCCGTTCTCCGGGCTCAGGATCCACTTCATGAACTCCCAGGACGCGTCGTGCTTGACGTCGTCGCCGACATCCATGATGTAGAAGTTTCCGCCGCCGATGGGCGCGTAGCACTCGACGTGGCAGGGAAGCTGCGTCGCGCCGATCTCGAAGGTGGCGGTGTTGAAGTAGTCGACGAGGTTGGCGGTCGACTGCAGCATCATCACCTGGCGGCCCGAGAAGAGGTCCTCGGTCTGGCTGGTGCTGACGATCGCGATGTCGTTCTCGATCAGTTCGAGCCAGTAGTTCATCGTCTCGACGCCGGCGGGGCCGTCGAACACGAAGCGGCTGCCGTCCTCGTTCAGGAAGCGGCCGCCGGCCTGGCCCATGAAGGCGTCCATCAGCCAGCCGGGGCTTGCGCCAAGGCCGAGCGCCCAGCGGGTGAGCTGGCCGTTGTCGTCGTACTGGGCCAGCTGCGGACCGACCTCGAGGAGTTCCTCCCAGGTGGTGGGGACATCGGTCTCTGGATCGAGGCCGGCGTCGCGGAACGCGTCGGCGTTGTAGTACAGCAGCGGCGTGCTGTTGTTGTACGGCAGGCAGTAAAGCGTGTCGCCGTACGTGCAGGTGAGCAGCAGGCGCTCGAACAGGTCGTCGCGGTTGGCCTCGGGATCGTTCTCGAGGTAGTCGTTCAGGGCCAGGATGCTTCCGGCGTCGACGAAGCCCGCGCCGCGGGTCTGCTCGAACATCACGACGTTCGGCAGGTTGCCTGCAGCCGAGGCCGCCTGTGCGCGCTGCATCGCGTCGACGTAACCACCCGCATATACGACGTCCACGACGATGTCATCCTGCACTTCGTTGAAGCGGTTGGCGATCGCTTCGAACTCAGGAGCACCGAATGCTTCGCCGAGCGAGTGCCAGACCTCTATGGTGACCGGCTGCGCAGCACCGACTCCGAGAGTCATTGCCGCGACCATGATTGACAACAGGACCTTACGCAAATCAAACACCTCCATTACGAGACAGCTCCAGTGACACGCTACGGTGCTTTGCCTTCGGACCCACAGCGGGACCGGGCTGTAACTCTGCCACTGAGACTACCTGTCAATTGTCATCGAATCATGAACAGATGTCAAGGTTGTATCAGGAAGTGCCTTCTGGGGCGTCTTTCGGCTCATGTGCACGTGTGTGTCACGAGTGCGCATCCGTCGCATCGCGCGCCTTGTGGACGGTCGAAGCGGGCTTTAAGGATGCCATTGTGGCCGCCGGGCGCGCCTGTTGACTGTGGCGCCGGACGGTGTCCGGCCTCACGCAACCCGCGCTGCCCCCGGGGCGTATCGCCGGCAGTTCTGCCGCCCCTGCGGACCGCGGGCCAGCTGAGCCGGTGGCAGCCGGGCGCACCCTGTTATGGTTGTACACACATGCAGGACAGGACGCTCGTGCTCGTAACCAGGAGCGGTCACGCGAGGGAGCCGCATGACCGCTTCGAACACGTGTTCACCGCCAACCCTCGCGCCGCGCGTGCGCACGGCGCCTTACACCGGTCGATCGCCACCGAGGCGACCATGCTGCTTGCAAGGGCGGGGTCTGCCGCCTGCCCTCCGCTCAAGGCGCGGCGGCTGCTGACGAGTGCCAGCCGGGAGCTCGGGAGCCACGACCCGGCGGGCAGCAGCGCGCGGTACATGCCCGCGCTGCGGGAGGTGATCCGCACCGGCACCGATCCCCGCGCGCTGGCGGCAGCGGGACCGCGCGGAGCTCACCTGGCAGCCCTCCTGGAGCGGTACCGGGCGCGGCTGCGGGATGAGGCGCTGTTCGACCCGGCGGAGCTCTTCTGGCTCGCGGTCGAGGCCGGGCCCGTGCCCGCAAGCATCGGAGTCTTCGGGTACACGCACCTGGGCAGCGGCGAGGCCGCGTTCATAGCCGCGCTGGCCGGGCCGGGCAGTGAGCTTCACCTGCCGGTGCGCGACGTGCTCGGCACCGGCGGCGCAACTGCCTACTCGGCGACTTTCGAGCTTGCCGCCAGCTTCAGGGCGCTCGGCTGGACGGTGACCGATCGGAGCGAAGCCGACCCGCAGGCCGCCCCCGCGATGACGGCGGCCGCGCATCAGAACGAGGCAGACGAGGTTCGGGCCGTGCTGGCCCGTGCCAAGGATATGGTCGTCTCCGGCGTCCGGCCGGACGAGATCGTACTGCTGACGCGTGACGAGGCAGGCTACGGCCCCACTGTGCAGGCGGTCGCGTGGGAGTACGGCCTGAGGGTCAGTTCGTACAACACCATCCAGCTGGCGCACACCCGCATCGGTGAGCTGACGCGACTGGTCCTTGATGTAGTGACCGGCGGACTCCCCTTCGAGGCCACGACCCGCCTGGCCGGGCATGCCTTCGGTCCGGCGCTGCCCCGCGCAGCCTGGCGCTCTGCCCGGCGGAGCGGTGCCGCCGGCGCGGCAGCCTGGCGGGAGCACGGCCTGGATACCGGCTTGCTGACCTGGCCCGAACGCGCGTCCCCCGGCAGGTTCGCCGGGCTGCTAACCGGCTGCTTCGACGCGTGGGACGTGAGCGCCCGGGCGACCCGTTCCGCGCACGAAGCTTACGCGCTGCAGGCGCTGACGAACGGGGTCCAGGAGCTGGCAACGCTCCAACCCCCCGATGAGGAAACAGGGCTGACCGCGTGGCGCGATGACATCCTGGAGCTCATGGCGCTGACCGGAGTTCCGGCAGCCCCGGGCCGGGGCGGACTCGAGCTGCACACGCCCCTCAGCGTCACCGGAGCATCCTACCGGCACGTGTTCGTGCTGGGAGCACTGGAAGGCAGGCTTCCACCGCGCCCAGGGAACGACCCGGCGCTGCCGTGGTACCTGCGGCAACAGGTGGAAGGCCTGGAAGGCATCACCCAGCTGGTGAACCGCGAGGCTGCCCTGATCAGGTCCGCCGTCGCTTCGGCGACGGAAAGCGTCCACTTCACGCTGCCGCTCGACGCAGGCCGCGGCGCTGCGGTGCCAAGCCCGTTGCTGGGTGAACTCGGGATCAGCCTGGCGGCAGCCGGCAGCCCGCTGCTCGCCAGCGCCGAGGAGGAACGAAGGCACGCGGTACTAGAGGCGGGGCCGACGGACGATCCCGTCCTCGAAGCGGCCAGGCGAGCCCTGCAGATCGAGCTGAGGCGCGAGGGGCAATCTGACCACGACGAGTTCGACGGAGTGACCGGCATCGGCCCCGACATGTCGGAGCGGAGCATGAGCGTGACCCAGCTCTCGACGCTGGGCCGGTGTCCCTTCCGGTGGTTCGCCGCCTACATGCTCGGGTTGTCACCCGACGAAGACGCGCTCAGCGTTGCCGACCCGCTCACGGTCGGCAGCCTGTATCACGAGACGCTCGACCTTGCCCTCACGCGCCTGAAAGAGCGGGGGGACCCCGATCTGCGGGCGAACCTGGCCACCGAGATACCGTCTGCGTTCGGGGTTGTGGAGGCGAGCCTGGGCAGGGACGGGCTCGACCTGCGCAGCCTGCCCGGCTGGAGCATCATCCGCCGCGAGCATCTGGACGCGCTGGTCAGGGCAGCCTCAAGCGAGGAGTTCTTCGCCGGCGATCCCATCGGGAGCGAGGTCAGGTTCGACACGCAGTGGCGCGGCCTGCGCATGCGCGGCATGATCGACCGGGTCGACCAGTCGGCCGAAGGCCTGGTCCTGGTCGATGTGAAGCTGGGAACCTTCATCAGCAAGGTGCAGGACGAGGACGGCAAACTCAGCCATGACCTCCAACTGCCCGTCTACACCGAGATCGGCGCCACCCTGTTCCCCGACCGGAACATCGCCGGCAGCCGCTACTTCAGTATCCGGAAGTCCGAGGTGATCAAGCAGGATGCCCCGCCCGAAGGGTTCCTTGACGGCTTCGTGCAGGACAGCCTGCGGATGCTTGCTGGCGGCCACTTCCCGGTGCGGCCGGACGTCAGGCAGGACGCCTGTGAGTACTGCGAGTTCAAGTCGGTCTGCCGCCACGGCGGTCGGCTCGAGCACAAGCGGCAAGAGGAGGCACCAGCATGAGCCTGACCCGCGAGCAGTCCGAGGCTGTCACCGCCCAGGGCTCGGTTGCCGTGCTGGCAGGAGCGGGCACCGGCAAGACGTACCTGCTCACCCACCGCTACCTGCACCACCTGGCACATGGTCTCTCTCCACTGCAGATCGTCGCAACCACCTTCACCGAGGCCGCCGCGGCCGAGCTGCGCAGTCGGATCCGCAGCGAAGTGAGGCGCGTTTACCCCGAAGACGCCCGGCTCCTCGCCGAGCTCGAGGTGGCTGCCATCAGCACGATTCACGCGCTGTGTCAGCTGATCTGCCAGGAGTATCCCGAGCAGAGCGGCCTTGCAGCCGGCTTCACCATCGTCGACGAGATCGACGGTGCCCTGTGGTTCGAACGCACCTATCCCGCGCTCCTGGCGGGCCTTCCCGCGTCCCTGTTCAGCCACCTCACCTACAGCCAGATGGACGCGACGCTGCGCGAGTTGCTGCAGGACCCGTACGACGCCGAGCGAAGCCTTGAACTGAGCCCTGCAGCGCGCCAGGCACTGTTGGAGGAGGCCAGTGCGGAAGCGAAGCGGGATTGGCAACGCGACATCGGGCCGCTTCTGGACGTACTGCGGGAGCGGGCGAACCCCGCCGCCAGGGACAGGCACGAGGAGCGGCGCGTCCAGTTCCTGGAGCAGGCAGGCGCTGTGGCGGGCGCGACACCGGCCGAGGCCGCGAGCCTGCTGCGTGCCATCGATGGCACGAACATGCGGGGCGGCTCGAGGAATTGGGATCCTGGTGACCTTGCCGCCCTCAAGGCGGCGCTGGGCGAGATCAGGACACGTGCGCGACGGGAGCTCGCCTCAGGCATGATGCTGCTTGAACGCACCGGGGCGGACGACCTGCTGGACGCCCAGCTGCCTGCGCTCAGGCAGGCGTTCTCCTTGATCAACGATCAGCTGAAGGAGCTCAGGTACACGGAACGCATCGCGACGTTCGACGACCTTGAGCTCGGCGCCCTGCGCGCCCTGGAAAACCCGGACGTGCGCGCGGAGCTCCGCGGCCGCTGGCACGCCTTCATGATCGACGAGTTCCAGGACACCAACCCGGTGCAGCTGCGCCTGATCGAGCTCCTGAGCGGGCTGGGTACCGCGGGAGCCGCGAACCTCACGACAGTCGGGGACGTGAAGCAGAGCATCTACGGCTTCCGGCGCGCGGCACCGGAGCTCTCCGCAGAGCTGGCCGGAAGGCTCGGCGGCAGCGTCAAGCTCGGAACAAGCTTCCGCAGCCACGCTGACCTGCTGCGCGCGCTGGATGGCGTCTTCGAGCCGCTGCTGGAAGACCTGCACCAGCCCCTGAAGGGGCAGCGCTCCTTCGGAGACTCCGGTTCGCCGCGCGTCACGGTCTCGATCATCAGGGATGGGCGGGGCAGCGCCCGGGCCGAGGCCCGCGAGGTCGCCCGGGCGGTTCGGGGGATGATCGAGCGCGCGGAGCCCGTGTGGGACCGACGCGCCGAGGCGCACCGGCCGGTTCGGCCCGGCGACGTGGCGGTACTCGTGCGCACGCAGCAGGCGATGGCGAACTACGAGAGCGCGTTCGCCGAGGCTGGTATCGGGCTGGTGGTAACGAGTGGAGAGGACCTTCTCGGTACGGCCGAAGCCAGGGACGCCGCCTCGCTGCTGGGGTTCCTGCACAACCCGCTTGATGACCTGCGGGCGGTCGCGGTGCTCCGCAGTCCCTTCTTCACGGTTTCGGACAGCGTGCTGGCCCGTATCGCGCTGGGCAAGGAGCGGCACCGGAGCTGGTGGCACGCGGTCAGGGCCTCAGGGCTTCAGGAGACCGAGCGGGCGGTTCGCGTACTGGACGAGCTGCTCGAAGCCGCCGCGTTCGAGCGCCCGGTGCGGCTCCTGCAGCTGGCCGACCGGCTGTGCGGATACACGGCGGTTGTGGCCGGCCTGCCCGGCGCGAGGCGCAGGCTGGCGGACTGGCAGGGTTTTTCCGGGTTCGTGATGCGCCTGGAGGCGTCCGGTGCGGGGCTGGTCGGGGTAGTGCGGACCATTGCCGAGCTGCAGAGACACGAGCGTCAGCTGCCGCGGCCGGGGCTGGAGGCCGGCGATGCGGTCAGCCTGCTGAGCATCCACCGTTCGAAAGGACTCGAATGGCCGGTGGTGTTCATGCCGGACCTTTCCCGGCGCGGTCGCGCGACGCATCCGGCCGTGCGCTTCGGGGCCGCGGTCGGCTGCGCGCTTTATCCCGGCAGCGACGAGGAAGGCTCGCTGGCCTGGCGCCTGCTGGCTGAGCGGAACCGCGCTCAGGACGAGGCGGAGCTGAAGCGCGTGCTCTATGTGGGAGCCACCCGCGCGGCCGATCGCCTCGTCCTGAGCGCGTCGGGCAGGCGCGAGGGCCTCTGGAAGACACTCAGCCCGGTGCTCGAGGAGAGCGGCCTGCCTGTCGCCCACATTGAGCCGCCGCCGGCAGACTTCGGCCCCTGGCGCTGGCCGGAATCCGAGCCGGTCGGGGGAGAGGCACTTCCCGTGATCAAGGACGCCGTGCCGGTTGTCCTTGGCCACCTGCCGGTGACTTCGCTCGCGTACTACGCCTCGTGTCCGAAGCGCTTCGAGTACCGGCATGTCAAGGACCATCCGGGCAGCCAGCCGGAGTTCGCGGCGGCCGAAGGCGCAGGCGATGCTCCGCCTTCCGCCGCACGGCGGGTCGGTGACCTGACCCATATCGCGCTCGAGCATGGGACACGAAGTGTGGATGAGCTGCGCCTGCACGACCCCGGCCTGCCGGTGAGCCGGGTAGAGGAGGCGTTGAGGCTGGCGGAGGCGTTCCGGACGGATCCCGTGTTCGAGCCTGCCCGCGAGCAGCTCGCCCTGGGTCACAGCGTGGAGGACTCGATCCGGGCCGAGCTGGCCGGGATCAACTTCACGGGAAGGATCGACGCCGTGACTCACGCTGCGGTGATCGACTACAAGACCGACCGGGTGCCCGACTCGGTCAGACATGCCATGCAGCTCGCCGTTTACGCAGCTGCCACCGGCAGGAGGCAGGCGATGCTGGCGTACCTGCGCGCCGGGCAGCTCGCTGTGCTCGGCCCCACGGAGCTGGCGGGCGCGTACGGACGCGCTGAGCAGACAGCGCGCGGCATCGCGCGGGCCGAGTTCGGCGCAAGGCCGAGCCGCGATCAGTGCAGGATCTGTGAGTATGCGACGATCTGCAGCGATGCGTACGACAGGCGGTCCAGTTCGGTTACCGTGAGCGACCATGGATGAATCGATAACACCAACCTTCCGGGAAGCCCACGTGGGCGACCTGCCCGCGATCGTCGCGATGCTCGCCGATGACCCACTGGGTGCGGAGCGGGAGCGCCTTTCGGATCCGCTGCCGCGAGCCTACACTGACGCGTTCGCCGAGATCGACGGGGATCCGAACAACGAGCTGATCGTAGCGACCGTGGACGGAAACGTGGTCGGCGTCATGCAGCTCACGTTCATCCCCGGGCTCAGCCATCAGGGTGCGCTGCGCTGTCAGGTCGAAAGCGTACGGGTGCACAGCGCCTGGCGGTCACACGGATTTGGCGGCAGTCTTCTTGAGCGGGCGGTCTCACGTGCGCGCGAGCGCGACTGCATGATGGTGCAGTTGACCAGCGACAAGTCACGTACTGACGCACGCAGGTTCTACGAGCGCATCGGGTTCACAGCCTCGCATGAGGGCATGAAGCTCCGGATCGGGTGATCCTGCCGTAAGCTGAGGAACGCTCTGGTAGGACCAGAGACGGCCCGGGAGGTCATTCAGCTTGCGCATGTCCCAGTTCCTCTTCCGAAGCCTTCGCAGCAGTCCCATCGAGGCTGAAAGCGAAGGGCACGCGCTGCTGCTCAGGGGCGGCTACGTCCTGCCGGTTGGCGCAGGTCTCATCACGCTTACACCGCTCGGCCTGCGGGTACTGCGCAGGATCGCCCGGGTGATGCAGGCCGAGATGGACGCGCTCGGGCTGCTCGAGGTGAACATGCCCCTGGTCCAGCCAGCGGACCTGTGGCGCGAGAGCAAACGCTGGGACGAGGTCGGGGTGGAGATGGCCCGCTTCACCGACCGGACCGGGCGCGAGCTGTGTCTCGCCACTACGCACGAGGAAGCGGCCACGAACCTGGCCCGCTCCATGGTTGACTCCTGGAGGCAGCTGCCGCTTGCCGTGTATCAGATCCAGACGAAGTTCCGGGATGAGCCCCGTCCGCGCAACGGCCTTCTGCGCGTGCGGGAGTTCATGATGAAGGACGCGTACTCGTTTCACGCCACGGCGGAGGATCTTGACGAGTTCTACGCACGGATGCACCAGGCGTACCTGCGGATCTTTGCCCGCATCGGCCTGGAAGTGAGTGTGGTCGAGGGGCACGCCGGCATGATGGGCGGACACAGGGCGCACGAGTTCGCGGTGATCACTCCCGTCGGGGAGGACACCGTGCTGCTCTGCGACTCCTGCGGCCAGCACGTCAACAGCCAGGTGGCACGCTCAAGGAAGCCTGCACAGCCACAGGCCGAGTCGGCACCGATGCGGGAGCTCAGGACGCCGGGAACGACCTCGATCAGGGATCTGACGGAGCTCCTGAACGTGCCTGCAAGCATGACTGCCAAGGCCCTGATCTTCACCACGCAACCGCTGGACAGTCCGGGCGAGCTGGTCTTCGCCGTCGTGCGGGGCGACACGGAGCTCAACGAGCGCAAACTCGCCGCGGTTGTCGGCACCAACCGGCTGCGGCCCGCCACCGAGGACGAGATCCGGGCGTGCGGGGCTGAGCCGGGCTACGCTTCCCCGCTGGCGATCCGCCGCGAGGGCGTGCGGGTGGTGGTCGATGAGCTCGTCGACGCTGCGCCCGGCCTGGTTGCCGGCGCCAACCGGGTCGGCTTCCATGTCACGGGTGTGCGCCACGGCAGGGACTTCGTGGCGGACGTGGTCGCCGACATAGCACTCGCGGCGGCCGGTGACGGCTGCATCAACTGCGGAGCAGCCCTGCGCGCCGAGAAGGCGGTCGAGGTCGGCAACATCTTCCAGCTGGGCACGCGCTACAGCGAAGCGATGAAGGCCGGGTTCCGCGACGCGGATGGTGAGTGGAAACCGTTCGTGATGGGATCCTATGGCATCGGGCCCGGCCGCGTCATGGCCAGCCTCGCCGAGACGCACCGGGACGGGGCCGGCCCCGTCTGGCCGGCAGCCGTCGCCCCGTTCGACGCCGTGATCACGAGTCTGGACCGGGACGGCACGGGCGAGGTGGCTGCTGCTGCCGCACAGCTCTACGAGCGACTGCGCGCGGCCGATTTCGACGTGCTGCTTGATGACCGGGAAGAGCGTGCGGGAGTGAAGTTCGCGGATGCGGACCTGATCGGCGCGCCGGTTCGCATCACCGTTGGGTCGAAGGGCCTGACCGATGGCCTCATCGAACTGAAAGTGCGGGCAAGCGGTGCGGTGCACCAAGTCGGCCTCGAGGATATCGAAGCGATCAGCCGCTTCGTGAGCCCGAGCTGATCGCGGCGATGCCTCCGATGATCAGGAACGCGGGCCAGACGGTACCCCAGTCAAGGTTGAACAGGAACACCAACGCGACCAGGAGCATGAAGATCGCTCCTGTGGCAGCCTGGGTGACGCGGCCGGAGAAGCGGCCATCAGCCCGATACTGCCGAACCGCGTTCCCGAGCAGGAACAAAGCCGGAATCAGGATGAAGAGCGCCCACCAGTTGTTGAACCGCCAGCCAGTGACGTTGCTGAGCAGGAAGACGAGGCCGACCACGATCAGGGCGACGCCGGCCGCTATCGAACCGCCGCCCGCACCGCCGGAAGCCGGAGTCCTGTCACCGTTCCGTTGTTCACTCATCGGTTGCTCCCATCAGAAGACCCCGTCCAGTCCAGCCAGGCGTCTGTAAAGTGCTGTCTGGCCGGTGTGATACGTATCGTGCCAGACGAGGAACCAGATCGCATCCATGACCGATTCACCAGCGTTGCGGGGGTTCGGGCGAGTCAGGGACTCCGTCCCCGCAGCCATGAGGGCTTCTGACAGTCGCTTGCCTGCCTCGGCATGTGCGCTGATCAGCTCTTCCAGCCGCGTGGCGTTCTCCGGTTTGATCGATGCCGTGCCCCTCCCGTACAGGCGGCCGCGGTCCTTGTCCCATGCAGGCTCTGCCTCAAGCAGGCGGGTACAGACGTCGCGGCTGGCCGTCATGTGTCCGAGCAGCCAATTCAGGTTGCTGCCCCCGGGACCTATGAGCTCCAGTGCCTTCTCATGCGTGACTCCTTCAACATTCTGCTGGACGACGTAGTTGTTCCGTGTGAGCAGGTCAACCACAGCATCACGTACTGTCAGTACTTCGTCTCTGACCGCGCGTTCAGTATTCATCCTGCGCGCACTCTAGCACCTGCCTGGCTGGCGGGCGCTCGAAGTCGGACCGCCGGTACCGCAACGTCCGACACGGTTCGCGTGCACGCCACTGGATAACGTGACTCGCTTCAGCCAGTTTCAAGTGCTGTGTGGAGGGTGTAATGGTTCGTAGAGTCCTGTCCAGCCTGATCATCAGTGGCGCACTCGTTGCCTGTGGGGGATCGGACCCTGGCCCGAACCCGGGCGATCCCGGCAATGGGGGTCCCGGCACGCCTGAGCCTGGGGAATGCCGCGAAACCGTGGCTGGCGAGATCAGTACCTTCACCACGTGGACGAACGGGCCCGAGGATTGCGACTACTACGTGACCGGGGACGCAGAGCGGGCCTTCGTGCTCGTGACGTCTCGACTGCAGATAGAGCCAGGCACGGTCGTTGTTTTCGCTGACGACGTGATGGTCGTGGTCGATTACGGTGGCAGCATCCGCGCAGTAGGCACGGATGACGCGCCGGTCGTCCTGACGGGCGAGACCGAGACGCACGGCTCATGGTACGGAGTTTGCTTCGGACAGAACGCGGAGAGCCGGTTGGAACACGTCCGGTTGTCGTGGGCGGGCCGGGTTTACGATGGCACCAACTCATGTCGCACGGCCATCGGCGGCCTCTATCGCGTCGCCCATGCACCGGTAAACATCAGGGACACTGTCGTTACGGGGTCGCTCACCAACGGCCTGAACGGCCATGGACTGAACTTTGGTGAATTCGGCAACAATACTTTCGCGGGCAACGAGGGCTTCGGCGTGGTGCTTGCGGCGCGAGACGCCGGGAAGCTCGACAAGGCCAGTGACTTGAGCGGGGCAGGGGCCGGTGAAGTCAACGGCCAGCCTTACGTGTATATCGGAGATGACATCGTCGACGCCCGCGCGCATGTGCTGCCGAACCTGAGCGCTCCGTACTACATCGGCGAGGGACCGACCCCGTTCTTCTCCGCCGTCTTCGTCCGGGGTGAAGCATCCCTGGACATCGAGGCCGGCACTGAGATCGTGATGGGACCTGGCGGCGGGTTGCACGTGTACGAAGGAGGCGTTCTGAACGCTGTCGGCACACCCGGGCAACGAATCACCTTCCGTGGCCTGGTCGATGAACCAGGCGCCTGGGACAGCATCGTACTGTCTGATGCGGGTCCGAGCCGGATCAGCCATGCCGACATCAGCTGGGGCGGGGCGGATGAGGATACATACAACGGCCTGCTTCACGTGCGCGGCACCCGGAACGCGGACGCGATCATCGAACTTGACAACCTGATCCTGCGCGGCAGCGAAACATGCGGAATCGACCTCGGCAGGCACTGGGAGCCCGACAACGTGCGCATGTCGGACATCACCTTCATCGACGTTGAGCCTTACGACGTCTGCGACTAGATCCGGGTGATCTGCTGCAGGCCGCCATGGGGCGTGACCAGCAGCGCCCGCTCGCGCAGCAGCGGCATGACCGCGCGCTGAACGGCGTCTGCGTCGGTACCGACGGGCAGAACGTATTGCTGCGGCGTCTCGACCGTCCAGACAGGTGCGTTCTCGTGCAGTCCCGCCAGCTGCCTGGCCAAACCGATTGCGCTCGATACGTCGCCGATCTCATCGATGAGGCCGATTTCAAGTGCGTCTTCGCCGGACCAGATGCGACCCCGCCCGATCTCGTTCACCCGCACCGGATCCAACTTGCGGCCCTCGGCGACGCGGGTGACGAAACGCCCGTAGATCTCGTCGATGTAGCGCCCGACCTGGGCCTCCTCCGCGTCGTCCCAGGGGCGGGAGGAATCGGACAGGTCAGCGAAGCGGCCACGCTTGATCACCTCGTGGTTGAAGCCGTACCTGCTGTTGAACTCGTCCATCACGAACTTCATTGTCAGTACGCCGATGGAGCCGGTGATCGTCACGGGCGAGGCGAGCACTTTCGTCGCGTGCGTCAGCACGTAGTAGCCGCCGCTGCCGGCGACGGCGCCCATCACGGCGACGACCGGCATGCGGTCGGCCAGAAGCTTGACCTCGCGCCAGATCAGGTCGCTCGCCAGGGCAGAGCCGCCGCCCGACTCGACGTGAAAGACAACCGCCCTGGTCGCGCGGTTCCTCCCGGCAGCGCGCAGCGCCCTGACGAGCGTCTCGCTGCCCGCCATCTTTCCGCCGATCAGCGGAAGGGGCACCGGAAACTGGCGCGATTTTCCCGGGATGATCGCGCCGTCCAGCGAGACGAAGGCAACCCTGCCCTGTGACACCGGCCGCAGCGGACGCATCAGGAAGCGCCTCGCGGCCGGGAGCGGTTTGTGTTTCTTCGTCAGGAACTCATCCTCGTAGGCGACGCGGTCGATCATGCCGAGCGCCCTGGCCTGGGCAGCCGATGAGACGCCTTCGTCGATCCAGCGGCTGACATCAAGGGGCTGCACCCCGCGTGACGCCGCCACGTCACGTGCGAAAGTCTGCTGGAAGCTGTCCAGGATCGCGTTCAGCTGCTCGCGGTTGCCGTCGCTCATGCTGGAGCGGGCGAGATCGTCCATCGAGCTCTTGTACTCGCGGATGGCGAGCTTCTGCACCCGCAGGCCGAAGCGACCCAGGAAGTCGGCGCGGTAGGTGTTGCTGATCGCCAGGCCGGCCACGGTGAGCTCGGCGCTTTCGGGCATGATCACCTCGTCAGCCACGCTTGCCAGGTAGTAGGTGGCGAGGCCGAGATGGTTCGCGGTGAACACGACGCGGCGCCCCGATTCCTTCAGCCGGGCAAGTTGCCGTCTGATGGCGTATGCCGCAGCGAGGCCGAAGCCTGGTTCTTCGAGGCGCACCACGACTCCCTTGAGCCAGTCAGCCTTGAGCATCGCGCTGACGAGTGCGTCAAGTTCCTCCTGCGAGAGCTCGGCTTTCTTCCCCATCAGCGTGTCCGCTGACCACAGCCTGCGCTTTTCCTTGCGTGCGGGGTAGCTGCCGCGCAGGTTGAGCACCACCCAGCCCGGGCGCTTGCCGGGCAGGAGGCGCGCCAGGTTGTTGCGCATCCTTGTGCCGCTGTTTCTCAGTCCGGACACAGCGGCAGAGAGCATCTGCTGCAGCGGACCGGCATCAGTCCGGGTCTTGGTCATGGGGGCATTGTAAGTCGCCGGGTGAATATCCGGCTCCGGCATGGCTCCTTCGTTCCCGGGATCAGGACCTGTCCCGAGAGCGGCACGGAATGCAAGTCCGACCCGCTAGCGGGCAAGCAGCCTGTGGCCCTTGAGCGCTTCCGCCGGCACGGTCCCGGCCTCGTGCAGCTCGGTGATGCGCGCGTGCAGCCGCCTTCGCTCCGCACCCGGAAGGCTGGTAAGGATCGCCTCCTGCAGCAGGTCATGCGTGAGACGCATGCGGCGCACCATCTGAAACGACTCGAGCACATCGAGCATGCTTTCGGCCTCCGACTCGCTCAAGCCCGTGACAGAGGCCAGCAGTCGGGGCGTGGTCATCTCGCCAAGCACCGCAAGCGCCCGCGCGACGCTGAGTGCGTTGCCGGGCAGGCGTTCCAGGCGGGCGCGGATGATGTGATGAACGGTATCGGCCAGGAGCTGCGAGGCCGGCCGGTTCAGGTCGAGGTCCGGTTCGGAATGCAGCTGCCGCAGCACTTCCAGAACGAAGTACGGGTTACCGCCCGTGAGCTGGCTGAGCCTGCCCGCCTTGGACGCGTCCAGCTGCAGGCTGGTGAGCAGGTCGGCCAGTCCATCCTCCTGTAGTGGCCCGAGTTCGATGTGGACGGCGTAGCGGCCGGCGACGAGTCCGGCTAAGCCAACCATGAACTCAGGGGGCATCTCGTCAGTCCTGAACGTGATCACCATGCGTCCGAGCCGCTGGTGCGCTTCTGTTGACAGCTCCTGCAGCGCAAGGCCACCCAGGCGCCAGGACGCCTCGTCGAAGTACTGGATGTCATCGACCAGCGCGGCACCGAAGCTGGCCAGCAGCTGCCGGTAAAGCACGACAAGGGCCTTCGCGAACCGCGTCTCAATGCGCGGCGCCCCCGTGGTTTTGAAGATGTCCGGCAGGAACAGCGCGACCTCGTCCCTGACCCACTCGGGAAGCTCCTCGGCCAGCTCGGGTCGGCGCGAGAAGACTCCGCGCCAGCCACGCGAATAGCCACTGAACGGAAGGAACTGGTCCCCCATGTGGCCCCGCAGAACCGCGACGTCCTCACCGACCCTGGAGCGGATGAAGTCCTGTGCGAGCCGGGTCTTGCCGATCCCGGGACGCCCTGAGATGAAGATGATCTGCTGCTGGTCCCAGGCGGCGCCCAGCCGTTCCCACTCGCTTTGCCGGCCCACCAGCTGCGGCGGACGCAACAGCTCTGGCGGCAGCCGCTTGCGCGTCACCGCGGGACCGCGGACTGTTGCAGCCTGTTCGATGGCGGCGGCCAGCTCAAGGGTCTCGGGCGTGGGTTGCAGACCGAGCTCCTGCGCGAGTACGCGCCTGCAGTGCTCGAACTGTTCGGCTGCCACACTCAGGTCACCCTGTTTCAGTGCGAGCCGCATCACCGTTCGGTGCTTGGCTTCGTCCAGGGGATCAAGCATCAGGAGCCGATCCGCAAGCTCACGGGCTTCGCTCAGGCGGGATCCGGACTCAAGGCGCGTGGCCTCGCCCGCAAGCGCCCTCATGTGCCGGTCTGCGACCAGGGCGCGCTCGTCTTCGAGCCACTCCACGAACGCGGGTGCATCAACGAGGCTCAAGTCGTTGAGGAACGGTGCCGAGGCCATCTCCAGGGCGGCAGCGAAGCGGCCTTCGGCCAGCAGTTCATCCAGGCGCTCCACGTCCGTTTCCGCCCGTACCGCGACCTTGCGCCCGGGGGTGGACAGCCACGAAGCGGCGCCTGAAAGGCTCCGCAGGTTGTGAAGCTCCCAGCGAAGGTTGGTGAGTCTTGCCGCGGAGTTGGGCCAGAGCATCTCCGCGAGCTCGGAGCGGGATAGGGGCGCACCGATGTGGGCCAGGTAACAGACCAGCGCCAGGCCTTTGCGGCTGGGGATCCGCAGCGTCTCACCGTCCCAGCTGACGTCGGGCTCGCCCAGCAGGTTGACTCGCAGTCTCGGCCCCTCCGTGGTCATTTGTGCAATGTTACCCGACTGCTCCAGGGGGGTGGCGACCGGTTAGCCCGGTCTATGCCCGCCGGCCGATCCGATCAGCTCCCGGATGCTGTCCAGCTCGCCCCACCTGTTCCACATGAGCGCGCCCACCAGAAGGCCGTCTTCGAGGTAATGAACCGCGCCCTTGGCAAGCGGCTCCTCCCACTCGATGAGCGCGTCGAGCCTCGAGTCGACGATGCCTACCCCCTCGAAGGACTCGCTGAACAGGTCGGAGTAGAACATCGGAAGGTGAATGTACTCCTCAAGCTCGCCCGCCATCGCCCTGCCGGCGCGAAAACCGGTCAGGTTAGCGTTCTCCTCGTGTTCCACGCGCCGGCGCCTGCCCAGGGCAGGGCTGTAGATGCTGGCCACATCGCCGGCGGCAAAGATCTCGGGATCGTCTGTCTGCAGGTATACGTTCACCTCGATCCCGTCGCTCACCCGCAGGCCGGCGGCCTCGGCTAGAGCGGTTTCGGGGAGGATGCCAAGGCCGGCCACGACAGCTCCGGCTTGCAGCTCGCTGCCGTTTTCGAAGCGCACCAGCGATCCCCCGCCCGGCTCTGCCTGTACATTGCTGACCAGGCGGCCCGGGTGCAGCGTCACGCCGTTGTCCCTGTACAGCCCGTTCACGTGCTCGCCCAGCTCAGGAGGCAGGAGGCGCTCCAGGATCGTGGCCTCGGGGAACGCCATGTGCACCTCGTGCCCAGCCAGGCAGAGCGCCGCGCCGAGCTCGGCTCCGATGTAGCCGCCTCCGACTACCAGCACTCGCGTGGGCTTGCTGCACAGCGCATTCAGTCGCCGGTAGTCGGCCAGCGTGCGGTAGTAGATCACCCCGTCGTCCCGGCCCGGCAGCCTGCGGGGGCTGCCTCCGGTAGCGAGCAGCAGCCGGTCGAACCGGTAAACCTGGCCGGCATCGTCGGTCACTGTCCGCTCTTCGCGGTCCAGGCTGAGTGCGCGGCGGCCAAGGTGAAGGCTCACATCGAGTGACGCGGTGCCCCTGTCAAGCTCGGAGGCTTCGTGGTCGAGCCAGATGGACTTGCTCAGGGGCGGCCGGTCGTAAGGCGGATCGGCCTCCGTGCTCAGCAGGCCGATGGTGCCGACGTTGTCGACATCCCGGATGCCCCTTACGGCGGAATCGGCGGCCATGCCGCCTCCGATCAGCAGGTACCTGTAATGAAGCATGTCCAGACCTTTCATGATGCGCTGGCTGCCGCGCGAGCCCTGAAGAGTGCCACCAGCAGTCCCACGTTGACTGTAGCAACCACTGTGATGGCGAACAGTGCTCCACCGGCACCGAAGTGAGTGATCAGGAGCGCGCCGAGCGGCGGTGCGACCGCCTGCGCAGCCAGCGCCGGCCTCGCGATGCGACCCATCAGCGGAGCGTAGCGTTCGGGTCCGAAAAGCGCGAGCGGCAGCGAGCCGCGGGCGATCGAGAGGATGCCGTTGCCCGCGCCGTAGATGATCACGGCAATGCCCGCGACCGGCACGCCGGAGGCCAGGAGGCCGAGCCCGGCGGCGCAGAGAAGCACGGCGGCCGCCAGCGACCAGAGCGGATGGAAACGCCCGAGCCCTGCCATCTCGAGCAGCCGGCCTCCGACCTGCGCGGGCCCGACCAGAGCACCGATCGCGACCGCCTCGCCCAGCGTCAGCCCGCGCGCCTGCAGCAGCACCAGCAACTGCACGGCGATGATGGTGGCGAAGAGGCCGGCGTTCACCTGGATCAGCGTAATCAGGGTGAACTGGGTTCGCTCGGGACCGGTCAGCCTGACCTGCGCCCCGGCATCCTGTTGCGGGGCTGCCCCGGTCAGTCGCACCGCCGGCACCTGCCAGAGCACCAGGGGGACGCAGACTGCGAGCAGTAGGCCCGCGTAGCAAAGGGAGGTTCCGCGCCAGCCGATGTTCTCTACCAGCAGGGCAGAGAGCGGCCACATGACCGTGCTGGCGAGGCCGCCCCAGAGGGTCAGTACCGTGATCTTCACCCGCGCGTTCCGGCCGTAGATCTTGCCCAGGGTGGCGAAGGCAGCGTCGTACAGCGCGGCGGCCATGCCCACTCCCACCACCGCCCAGCCGAGCAGGTACACCATCAGGACGGGGGCGAGGCCGATCATGCTCAGGCCTGCGGCGAGCGCTGTGCAACCAAGCGCCAGCACCTGGCGCCCGCCGTGTTTGCCGATCGCGTCTCCCACGCGCGGCGACAGGAGACCGGCGACGAGCATGGCGATCGAGAGGGCACCCACCACCCAGGTGGCTGGCCAGCCGGTGTCCGCAGCGATCGGCTCGGCCAGGACAGAGAGCAGGTACAGCGTTGTGCCGAAGGTGAAGATCTGGACGATGCCGAGTGCGTGCACCGTCAGGCGAGGGTGAGCGGACTGCTGAGCTTCGAGCGTGGCGACGCCTCCAGGCGGCCCTCTTGAACCGCGCGATGCATGATACTCGCACTAAAGCGCACTCGGTGAGGTGTGACGCCTTTGATTGCCTGACCTGGCGCTAGAATACGGGCAAGTTGGAGGACAGCGGCGCATACTTCATTCGCGAATCAGCCTCGGAGTTCACGCCCACAGCGCTGGTGAGTGGCGGCTGGAACCCGAAGGAGCAGCACATCGCTCCCGCGATCGGACTGCTTGCGCATGTCATCGAGAGTGACTTCCGGGCCAGGCGCGATGAGGACCTCAGGCTCACGCGCCTGTCGTGTGACATCCTTGGGACGATCCCGATCGAAACAGTGAGTGTTGAGGTCAGCGTTCTGAGGCCGGGTCGGACGATAGAGCTGGTCGAGGCGAGGATGAGTCACGGCGGCCGCGCGGCTGTGATCGCCCGGGCGTGGCTGACAGCCACGTACGAGACCGAAGCGATCACGGGTTCAGGGTTCGATCCGTTGCCGCCGCGCGAAGGCATGAAGCGCTGGGGCCTGGACACCAGCTGGCCCGGGCAGTTCGTGGCCTCGCTCGAGATATGGCGCGTGTTGCTCAGGCAGGGCCGGGCGAACTACTGGATGCGCACCGTGCACGAGCTGATCAAAGACGAGGCCGTCAGCCCCACCGCCAGGATGCTCGGGATGATCGACGGAGCCAATGGCGTGGCCGCCCTGGTCGATCCTGCAGACGTCGCGTTTCCCAACGTCGACCTGACTGTTCACCTGTTCCGCGAGCCGGAGGGCGAGTGGATCGGGCTGGACACCTCGCAGTCGTACGGGCCCAGCGGGGCTGGCCTCACGCACAGCATCCTGCATGACAAGGACGGCCCGCTCGGAGCGTTCTCCCAGGCTCTTACCGTCAGGCCGCGCGTCTAGCCAAACGCCTCAGCTGCCGGTGTGGCCGAAGCCCCCCTCGCCGCGTTCCGTGCTGCCAAGCTCGCTCGCCTCGACCCACTCAACCCGCTCGTGCCGGGCGACCACCAGCTGGGCGACGCGCATGCCGGGAGTGATCGTGAAGGGCGCACTGCCCAGGTTCACGACCAGCACCTTGAGCTCGCCCCGGTAGTCCGCATCGATCGTGCCCACGCCGTTCGCCATGGTCAGCCCAAAGCGGTAGGACAGGCCGCTGCGCGCGCGCACCTGCCCCTCGAAACCCTGCGGCAGGGCGATGGCCAGGCCGGTGGGCACCAGAGCGCGCTCCATCGGAGCCAGTACCATCTCCTGCTCAAGGTCCGCGCACAGATCCATCCCGGCGGACAGCTCGGTCTGGTAGGCCGGGAGTATCGCGCTCTCGCGCAGCTTCATGATGCTTACCTGCATTTTTGGCTGCTCCTTTTTCGCCTCAGGCACGCCTGAGCCAGTGCAGCATCTCCCTGAGGCTCGGTTCCTTCCCCGTCATGAGGATGCCGACGGCGAAGATCTTGCCCGCCAGACGGCGCATCAGGGCGACGCTTACGGCCAGGATGGCCAGCGAGACCAGCGCCTCGCCCCAGCCGGCGTCACCCAGCAGCAGGCGGATCGGCATCGCGCTCGGACTTGTCAGCGGGAAGTGGCTCATGAACCGGAACAGCGCGTTGTCCACGCTGCCCAGCAGACCCAGGAGGCTGAGGCCGATGAACAGAGGCGGAATCATGATGATGCCGCCGCGCTGGCTTGCGGCCGGGTCGTCGATCGTCGCGGCGATGGCGGCGAAGAACATGAAATACAGCGCGCCACCCAGGACGGCAAACAGCAGTGCGGGTATGAGCACGGAAGGGCTGATGCCCATGTCGGGCAGCGGCGGCAGCCCGCCCTCTGTGCGCAGCATGTTGACGACGACGGCTATGGCGATTCCGAATGCGAACAGGCTCATGTTCAGCAGCACGTACAGCCCGGTGCCGAGTACCTTCCCGTCGATCCAGGCCTGAGGCGGGATCGCGCTCACGATCTGCTCGGTGATCCGTTGCGTCTTCTCGCCCGTGATCGCTGCGAACAGCAGGCCGGTGCCAAGGAAGATGGCGAACAGCATCGCTCCCGCGACCAGGCTGATCACGAGCGTGCCGGGGATGCCGTCTTCGGCTTCCCGCAACTCGACCTGGAGGTAAACAGGCTGCAGGACCTGGCCGAATGCAACCGGATCGATGCCGGAGGCGGCCAGACGATCATCCAGAGTGGCCTGCACCAGCTGCTCGCTCAGCGTCGGAATCCACGCCTCCTCGCTTTCGAGCGTGATCACGGGCGCTTCGGGGTCCGAGGCATCCAGGACCGCCTCGACCTCGCCCGCGTCCAGCGCGGCTTCCGCACTGGACGGATCCATGTACAGGAGCTCGAAGCCGTCGAACGCGGGCAGTGCCTCCGTGCCCGTCACGGCGATCGTGACGGTGGACGCCTCGCCGCGGCTTGCGAAGTAGTCCATCGCCAGCGGAACGAGGATGCCGAACCCGGCCGTGATCAGCACTGTCATCACGAGTTCGCCGACCCTCAGGAAGCGCCGGAACTCCCAGCCGGTGATGAGCCTGACGGACTGCCAGTAGCTCATGCCGCACCTCCACTGACGGTGCTGAGGTAGATCTCGCGCAGGGTGGGCGTGTCCGTGTCCACATCGACTATGTCCATGTCACGCGTCAGACCGTGCAGGACCGGGCCGACCCGGGCCTCCGGGGAAAGGGCGACACGCGCGGAGGTGCCGGTGCGCGAAAGCACCGCCTCGATCCCGGGCACGCCCGCCAGGCTGGCTTCAGCGGGCGCATCGCCGCCGAAGGTCAGGTTCAGCCGCTGGCCCATGCCCGCGCCGGCGCGGATTCCCGCCATCGTTCCTTCCAGCACGCTGCGACCCTGGTGCATCAGGAGGATGTAGTCGGCCAGCGTTTCGACCAGGTCCATGTGATGAGCGCTCAGAACTATGGTCATGCCGGCGTCACGCAGCTCGCGGATGATGCCGAGCACCAGGTCCTGGTTGACCGGGTCGAAGCCTGAGAACGGCTCGTCGAGCACGGCCAGGCTGGGCTCATGAAGCACGCCGGCGATCAGCTGGACCTTCTGCTGGTTGCCTTTCGAGAGCGTGTTCACCTTGTCCTTCGCCCGGTCGGCCAGGCTGAAGCGTTCGAGCCAGTGCATCGCCTGTTGCTCCGCCTTCTGCCGGTCGATGCCGCGCAAGGCGGCCAGGTAGACAAGCGAGGTGAGGATCGGTTTGTCGGGGTAGAGGCCGCGTTCTTCGGGCAGGTAGCCGAGCCGGGCCGGGTGTGCCTTGGGCGTAACGCTGCTGTTGCCCTCGAGCCGGAAGCCGAGCTGACCGGAGTCAGGCTGCGTGATGCCGGCCAGCATGCGCACCGTCGTGGACTTGCCGGCCCCGTTGGGGCCCAGCAGCGCAAAGATCTCGCCGCGTCGCACCTCAAAACTCAGCTGGTCGACCGCAAGGACGGTACTGAAGCGTTTCGTCACTGAATCGACTGTCAGGATTGGTCCGTCATTCATGATCGGTGAAGAGTGTAACAGGCTCGCGGTACACGGACCGGCGTTCCACCGACTGCCTGCTACTGAGTATTCGCCACCACCGGCTATCCTTGTGGATAGGGGGCATGGTTTTCATGAATGCAGACAAAGGTGCCACGCTCGGCGTGCTCGGGGCCGAGCTGATCGACCCGGCGGCGATAGAGCAGATGCAGCGCGCGGTGGAGCTGCCCGTCTCGGTGGCGGGTTACCTGCTGCCGGACGCACACCTCGGTTACGGCATCCCGATCGGCGGGGTCTGGGCAACGCGAAACACGGTCAGTCCCTATGCGGTCGGTGTGGACATCGGCTGCCGCATGCAGGTGAGCATCTTCGATGCCGCGCCGGACAGCGTGCCGACCGGGCAGCTCAGGGATGCGGTTATCAGGAACACGATCTTCGGAGCGGGGCAGGCCTTCACCGGCCGGCAGAGGAACCACGATCCCGTGCTTGACAGCAGCGAGTGGCGCGAACACCCGTGGCTCAGGCAGAACCCGAAGCTGCTGGACACGGCGCGCGGTCAGCTGGGTACGAGCGGCGGCGGGAACCACTTCGTTAACTTCGGCACCGTCGAATCGCCGGACAGCACCAGCCACCTGGGACTGATGACCCACAGCGGCAGCCGGGGCCTGGGCGCGAACATCGCCAACCACTACTCGCGTGTCGCGCGCAGGCTCAGGCCCGAGCTCGACAGGAGCGTCGGGCACCTGGCCTGGCTGGACCTTGACTCGCAGGAGGGCCAGGAGTATTGGCGCGCGATGCAACTTGCCGGAAAGTTCGCCGCCGCGAACCACAACGCCATCCACAGGCGCATCAGGGACCACCTGGGACTGCAGGAGTGTGACCTGATTTCGAACTTTCACAACTTCGCGTGGATCGAGGACGTGGCTGCGAACGGCGACACTGTCAGTGCAGTCGTGCACCGCAAGGGCGCGACGCCCGCCGGCAAGGGCGTCAGGGGAGTGATCCCCGGCAGTATGGCCACCCCCGCATACCTGGTGAGCGGCAGGGGCGAGAAGTCCAGCCTGCAGACCGCCAGCCACGGCAGTGGCCGCGTGATGAGCCGCACGCAGGCGAAGCGGGAGCTGCATGGGATGAACCTGAAGGCGGAGATGCGGAACAAGGGGATCGAGCTGATCGGCGGTTCGCTGGACGAGTCGCCCGAGGTGTACAAGCCGATCAGGGAGATAATGCGGCTGCAGGAGCACATAGTCGACGTGGAGGGAACCTTCACTCCCCGTCTGGTCCGCATGGCCGACTGACACGCACTCCCGAATTTACGGCCGCTGCTTTGTGCCTGCAGTAAGCTTGGAGTCACTGTCACGCACGAGGCGCTGAGGCGCCGGGAAGGGATGTAGCCATGAGCAACGAGATGCTGCCCGAGATGACGCGCGAGCTTGCTGCGAAGCGCCGCGAACTCGCACCGGAGACGATGGAGGCATGGCGTCAGTTCGGCCAGGCCGTTTTCAAGGACGGTGCCCTGCCCTCGGTCACCAAGGAACTGATCGCGGTCGCGGTCGCTCACACCACGCAGTGTGCGTACTGCATCAAGGGGCACACCAAGGCTGCGCTGCGCAAGGGCGCGACCGAGGAGCAGCTGATGGAGGCGATCTGGGTGGCCGCCGAGATGCGGGCCGGCGGAGCCTATGCCCATTCCGCCGTGGCACTGCAGGAGATGGTCAACCACGCGCATGAGGCCGACAAGCAGGCTACATAACTGCTGAATGCCGGTCCGGTCGTCAAGCAGCCGAAGCGTTACTCTGAACAGGATGCCATTCGCAGACGACCAGATCCTGGCACGCTGCCCACTTTTCGCGGAGCTGTCTGAGGACGACCTGCACGCCCTCGCGGCCGTCGCTCACCGGCGGCGGCTGGAGCCGGGTGAGGCCGTGTTCTTCGCCGGCGAAGAGGCCCAGGGCATGCATGTAGTGGTGCGCGGGCGCGTGAAGGTGTTTGTGGTCTCGCCCGGCAGTGGGCGAGAGGTCATCCTGACCATGGACCACCCTTACAACGCGGTCGCCGAACTGGTCGCCCTGGACGGTGGCACTTACCCCGCCAACGCCGAGGCGGTCGATGAGACAGAGCTGCTCGTGCTTGACCAGCAGGGGTTTCAGGGCGTGCTGGCGCGGCGGCCGGGCGTGGCGCTGCACCTGATGCGCATGCTGGGCAGGCGACTGAGGCGCCTGGTCGACCTGGTCGAAGCGCTGTCCTTCCAGGAGGTCATCCACCGCCTGGCCACCTACCTGCTCGCGCGCGAACAGACGCCGTTCACGCTGGAAACCAACGCGGCGATCGCGGCCGAGCTCGGCACGGTGCCGGAGCTGGTCAGCCGGAACCTGTCGCGGATGGTGGCGAACGGTGCAGTGAGCATGAGCGGACGCACCGTGACCGCGCGCGACAGGGCGGTGCTTGAGGAGATGGCCGCCAGCGTCGGCCGCTAGCCGGGTTACAGGGCGGAAAGACCGAAGGCGTCCGCGATGATCTCGTGTGACTTCAGTCGCGCGCCGTGGTCATAGACGTCAGATACAACGATGAGTTCGTCCGCCTGCGTCTCTGCGACGAGCGCCTCCATGCCGGCGCGTACCGTGTCGGGCGAACCGACGATGGACCGCTCGAGCATCCCCATGACCTGCACCTTCTCGAGCGGCGTCCAGTAGTCATCGATGTCGTCGATCGGAGGCTGTGTGAGTTGACGCCTGCCCCTCATGATGTCCGTGAAGCTCATCTGCTGACTCGTCGCCAGCCGGCGGGCCTCGTCATCGGTACTGGCAGCTATCACGTTGACGCCCACCATCGCGTAGGGGCGGTCAAGCTGGGCGGATGGTTTGAAACGGCTGCGGTAGATCTGCAGCGCCTCGTTGAGGAGTTGCGGTGCGAAGTGCGATGCGAAAGAGTAAGGCAGTCCGAACTCAGCGGCCAGCATCGCCCCGAAGTGACTTGAGCCCAGGATCCAGAGCGGCACCTTCGTTCCGTCAGCGGGAACCGCGACGATGCCCTGGTTGGGCGCCGGTTCCGCCAGAAACGCCTGCAGTTCCAGTACGTCCTGTGGAAAGTGCTGGGAATTGTCCGGCGTTCGCCGCAGAGCCTGGAGCGTAAGCTGATCCGTGCCCGGTGCGCGACCCAGCCCCAGGTCAATCCGGCCGGGGAACAGCCGCTCAAGCGTGCCGAACTGCTCTGCGATCACGTAGGGCGCGTGGTTGGGCAGCATGATTCCGCCAGCGCCCACACGGATGGTGCTGGTGCCCGCTGCGATGTGACCGATGACGATCGAGGTTGCGGCGCTTGCGATGCCGGCAAAGTTGTGGTGCTCGGCTACCCAGACCCGGTTGTACCCCCAGCGTTCGGCGTTGGCAGCAAGGTCGCGGGCGTTGTTCAGGGCAGCACGCGCGTCGGTTTCAGCGGTGATGCGGACGAGTTCCAGGATGGATATTGGGATCATCGATTACTCCTAGGCGCCCGGGACCGCTCGCCACCTGGGCATGCAGCACGCGAGCACGACCGGCCCGGGGCGTTGGTTGAGCGTAACGCTCACGCGCCGTTATTTGCGGATGTGCCTGACGGTTTCGTTCGCCGGTTTGCTCAGCAGGTCGGCCTCAGGGGAAGCCCAGGCTGTACTTAGCCTCGTCACTCATCAAGTCGGGCGTCCATGGCGGGTCCCAGACCAGCTCGACGTTGACCGTATCGATCCCGGGTACGCTCATGAGTACCTGCTCGACGTCTGCACGGATGCTGCCGTGCAGCGGACAACCGGGCGTGGTCAGCGTCATCTCGACGCGCACATCGCCTCGATTGACCTGGATGCGGTACACCATGCCGAGGTTGACGATGTCGATGCCGAGCTCCGGATCGATCACGGCCCTCAGGAACTCGAGCACCGTTATTCCAGGCAGGTTCGGGTTGGTTTCCGTGTACTCGGTCCGTGTCATGCCGTGGACTCCCGTGCCGAGCTCACTTCGATCCTGCGCTTCGCCCGAATCGTGCTCAATACGATGTTGGTTACCTGCAGCAATTGGCTGATGGCGCCGATCAGCAGCAGATTTGCGGCCAGGTACGCCAGCGGCACCAGCTGCGTGGCGAGCGCGGCGCACAGCGCGAGCGTGCCGGCGGCGAGCCCCCATGTGGTGACCGGCTCAAGCTCGTCGCGGACCAGGTCGCGCAGCAGCGGAGCGCCGCCCGCGACGCCACCGGTCGCCGAGCCTGCGAAGGTCGCGGTCCAGACCAGGAACGACATGATCTTGACCAGCATCCCGCTGACAGCCATCCCCGTGAAACCGACCAGGAAAGCCGCCGCCGCCGCGACAGGCAGGCCAGCCAGCCAGAGCAGCGCAGCGACGGGCAGAAACAGATGTGCGAGCACGTAACGCTGGATCGGCGCCTCGAGTTTCCGGCGCAGGCGGCGCTTGTGGATCGCGTGGACCTCGTGCAGCTGCAGCAGCGCGGCGGCACCGATCAGGATCGGCGGCATCAGGCCCGAGTCCAGGACTGCGAAAGCCCTGAGAGCCTCGGCGGTGATCCCGGCTGCCACAAGCCATGCGGACGAGCGAACGCGCCATTGCGCACCGCCCTTGGACAACGCGAACATCTGAAGCAGTTTCTGGCCCGACCCGATGATTCCGAGCAGAAAGGCGCCGAAAAAGCCAAGCGTCATGTGCAGGCCAACCGGGTAGCCCACAGTGGCTGCGACCTGCGGCGTGGTACGCGCACCGGCCAGGATGAGGCCTGCAACGACAGTCAGCGTCAGGAAGACGACCGACATCACGAGGGCCTGTCCGCCCGCGTCCTTCGGCCACCGGCGCAGTGCCGTTGCCAGGTGCTGGGTCAGCAGCAGCAGCCAGGCGACGCTGAGCGTGAGGCCGCCCAGCGCCAGGAGGCGGCCGGCGAAGCCCGCAGCGAAGCCGCACACGATCAGGACGGTGCCGATCAGAAGCAGGGGAGTGCTCACGTAACCAAGCCGGGGCCACGCAAGCCTGGTAACGAACATCACGGCCGGCAGCTGCTGCAGCGTGCCCGCAAAGACGAGGCTCACGAAGCCAAGCGTGAAGGTGTGAACAAGCGCTACCATGCCCGCGCTGCCGCTGTGACCGATCAGCAGCCGGGGTGAGAAGCTCAGCGCGACGGTCCCGGCCACCAGGGCGGCCGCTCCAAGCCACAGCAGTGCGATCGGCAGGACCGGTGGCGCACCGCCTGCGCCCAGGCGCGGCATCAAGAGGCCTGTTCTCCCTTCGTGATGCGGACCCGCGCGCTGCCGTCAGGCTGTTCGTCAACTTCGTAAAGCGCGCCCGCATCCGCGAGCTGCGGCAGCAGGTAGATGGGCACCCGGTCGTTGTGGATCACCAGGACCTCGCCCGCTGCCATCTGGTCCAGGCACTCCAGCGTGCGGATCATCGGGTTGGGCGGCTCGAGTCCGCGGTTGTCAAGGAACCTGTCTTCCATAGCCTTTCCAGTGTCCGCCGCTTGCGTCAGTGCGGCCATGACCCAGGTCATGGAGTGAAGCCCTTGCCGGCTGCGATGCTTGTCTGCGTGGTGACTGTTGCCATCGACAGGCGCGATCAGCTGCTGGGAATGCGCGTCTCCAGCATTCTGGACGGCCATGAGGACGCACTCGACGTGCTCATCAAAGGTGGTTTCGCGCCGCTTTCGAACCCGGTCATGCGCCTGGCACTGGCCCACACGGTAAGCCTGTCCCAGGCGTTCCGGATCCGCGGTCTCAGCAACGAGGCCGAGGAACTGATCATCTCCCGCCTGCTAGAGCTGGGAGTGGTGTAACCGCATGCCGCTGCTGAAGCCGATCGAGCACGCGCGCTATTCCGAGCGCGGCCCGGTGCCGCGCCCGCTGAACGTGGGCGACGGCCTGGCCGTGATGCTGCTCTGCCTGCAGAACGGGCAGGAGATCGCAGCCCCCGAAGGCGACGTGACCGAGACCGTCTTCACCGTTCTGGAGGGCAGCGGCTTCATAAAGGAGGATGACGCGCGGCACCAGGTGGCGGCCGGAGACGTGGTCCACATCCTGCCCGGGAGCGCGAAGGCGCTGATCGCCGGCGATGGAACCTTCACGGTGCTCGGCACCCGCCGCCTGAAGGGAAAGTCCGGTGCTCCGTAAACGGCTCCCGCATCTGCGGCCCAGTGCCATGTGGATCGATGCGGGGGCCTGCATCGAGTGTGGCCTCTGCGAGGAGCTCGCCCCGGGCATCCGTGGTGAGGCCCCCTTCGTGGCCGTGACCGCACGGACGCTGGACGCGATGTCAGCTTGTCCCACCGGCGCTATCCGCTGGCTGGAAGGAAAGGAAGAAGCATGAACCAGATCGACGTTCGTACCATCATTCCCAGAGAGCGCCACCCGCTCATATTCAGTACGTTCGATGAACTTGCTGTCGGTGAGTCGTTCGAACTCATCAACGACCACGATCCCAAGCCGCTTTACTACCAGTTTCAGGCCGAGCGCCCCGGCGTACTCGAGTGGGAGTACCTGGAGGAAGGCCCGGAGACCTGGAGGGTGAAGATCGGCAAGAGCGGCTGATTCAGGACGGTTCAGGAAGAGCTTGAAACGGCCCGCAGCTGCATCATCCGCTGCGGGCCGGTCCGGTAGCCCCGAGCGTCCGCGCGCACGGTCGGCGCCACCGCTGACTTATCGTGGCACCATGAATCCTGTAACGTCGGCCTACCTGCTGCTTGGAGCGGCAATCGTGCTTGAAGTCATCGGCACGTCCATGCTGCAGCTGAGTGAGCGATTCACGAAGCTGCTGCCCACTGTCGTGATGGCGGTTGCGTACCTGGGGGCCTTCTATCTGCTGTCGCACGTGCTGAAGGTCATGCCCGTGGGAATCGCCTATGCCATATGGAGCGGCGTGGGCATCGTCCTGATCACGGTGGTGAGTTTCGTCCTCTTCAGGCAGGTGCTGGACCTGCCTGCCCTGATCGGGATCACCCTGATAGTGCTTGGTGTGGTGGTGATCAACCTTTTCTCGAAGACCGTAGGCTGAGTCCGCTCACAGCCATCCGAGCTCCTGGTGCTGCGAGAGGTTGGGTCGCGGTCGAACGCTTCTGAAGCGGGAACGGCCTTACGCACCATCTTGCGGGTCGCCACCCGTCCATGATTCTGCGCCGATGAGGATCTCCCCGGTCATGTCGTTCAGAAAGCGGATGACCGCTTCCCGTTCGTCGCTGCTCAGCCTGGCGGCGGCGTGGAAGCGGCGCGCCTGCTGACGGCCGACCGTGTTCATCGCGGCCTCGTGCGTCTCGGGCGTGATGCTGATCGCCAGCGCACGCCGGTCGGTGGGATGCGGCTCGCGGCGGATGTGATTGCCCTGCTCGAGCCGGTCCAGCAGCTTGGTGGTGGAGGCGGTAGAGATGCGCAGGTGCGTCGCGATGTCGCCAGGCGTGGCGATCTCCCCGCGATTGGTGGTGGCGATCAGGAAGTGGAGTGCGCGCATGTCATTGCGGTTCAGCTTCATGTACTTGAGCGAAGCTTCCGTGAGGATCTGTTCAGCGTCGCGCAGGCGTCCGAGGGCGGCCATGAGCTCGCCGATCTGCAGGACGTCGGCTTCGGCCATGCCTTGTCGGTCGATGAGCAAGCCGTGCGGATCGCTGGATGCAAGGTCGTAGATCGTGGCTTTGTGTTGGCTGCTGTGATCGTCCGTCACAAGTACACTTTACAGCATCTTATCTATATGCTAGGTTGCTTGCTAGCCAAACTAGCATAAAGGCTAGCGGCTTAAACGTGGAGGCAGCAGCAGTGTCAGAAGCTCAAGCAGGAACAGTTGCAGTGACGAAGAACAACCCGGCGAAGGGCAGCCCGGCCGGCTGGTTGCGCGTTGTCGTGCCCGCCCTCCTCATCATCGCCTGGCTTTCATTGGCAGCGATAGGCGGGCCGTACTTCGGCCGCGTATCGGAAGTATCTTCCAACGACCAGACCACCTACCTGCCCGAATCCGCAGACGCGACGCTGGTGCAGGGCTTGCTGGGTGAGTTCAGTGGTGCGAATGCCGCGCCGGCCATCATCGTCTACGAGAGTGCAGAGCCGCTGAGTGAAGCCGCGCGCGCCCAGATGGCGGAAGCACTCTCCGGGCTGACAGCCATCGAGGGCGTCGCGCCCGAGATATCGCCACCGATCCCTTCTGCGGACGGTTTCGCGGCCCAGGCATTCACCCTGGTGGATGCGGGACCGGAAGCCGCCGCGACGGTAGGGATGATGCGCGCATCGCTGCAGGCCAGCGTGCCTGAAGGGGTCTCCGTGTACGTGACGGGACCGGCGGGCTTCATCTCCGACCTGACAGGTGGCTTCACCGGCATCGACGGACTCCTCCTGGTCGTTACCCTCGTGGCCGTGTTCATTATCCTCGTCTTCGTCTACCGCTCGCTGCTTCTGCCCATCGCGGTACTCGCCACGAGCATGTCTGCCCTCACGGTCGCCCTTCTGGTCGTCTGGTGGCTGGCCAAGGCCGATATCCTGCTCTTAAGCGGCCAGACGCAGGGCATCCTCTTCATTCTCGTCATCGGCGCAGCCACCGACTATTCACTGCTGTACGTGGCCCGCTACCGCGAGGCCCTTCGCGTCGAGCAGGACAAGTGGGCCGCTACCCGCAGCGCCCTGCGCGGATCGTTCGAGCCGATCGTTGCCTCGGGCAGCACCGTCATCGCCGGACTCCTGTGCCTGCTGCTCAGCGACCTGAAGTCGAACAGCACGCTCGGCCCGGTCGCCTCGATCGGAATCGTCTTCGCCATGCTGTCCGCCCTCACCCTTCTGCCCGCGCTCCTTTACGCGTTTGGCCGCACGGCCTTCTGGCCGCGCGCCCCACGCTTCGAGCCCGGTGTCGTTGCTGCTGAGGACGGCCTGCCCACCAAGGGCATCTGGCTGACCATCTCCAGGCTGATCCCGCGCCGGCCGCGCCTGATCTGGGTGCTCACCACCGTCGTGCTGGCCGCGGGCGCCCTCGGGCTGACCCAGCTGGACGCCACGGGCGTGCCCCAGTCCGATCTGATCCTGGGCACCTCCGAGGCGCGCGATGGCCAGGTGGCGCTGGGCAAGCACTTCCCCGGTGGCTCCGGCAGCCCCGTGCTGGTGGTCACCGAGCAGGCCAACCTGCTCGGAGCGACCAACCTGCTGCTCGATCAGGGCACTGTCGCCAGCGTGTCGGTTGTCACGGCCGACAGCGCTACCGGCACTGCCGGCATGACCCGCGAGGGCGTGCGTGTCGGGCGGCCAGGCTCCGAGCCGGCGCAGCCGACCGTCGTGAGAGGTGACGTCATGCTCCAGGCGACCCTCACCAGCGCTGCAGACTCGGAGTCCGCCATCGAAGCGGTGCGTTCCCTGCGCAGCGAGTTCGCCACCGCGTTCCCCGGCTCCCTTATCGGTGGGGTGACCGCCACGGCACTGGACACCAACGACGCCTCGATCCGCGACCGCAACCTGATCATCCCTATAGTCCTCGTGGTGATCGTGCTGATCCTGATGATGCTGTTGCGCTCCGTCCTTGCGCCCATCCTGCTGGTGGCAACGACCGTGCTTTCGTTCGGCACCGCGCTCGGCGTCGCCGCTCTGGTGTTCAACAACCTGCTCAGCTTTCCGGGCGCAGACCCGGCCGTGCCGCTGTACAGCTTCGTGTTCCTCGTGGCGCTCGGGATCGATTACAACATCTTCCTGATGACGCGAGTGCGTGAGGAAACGCTCAAGCATGGCACCCGAAAAGGCATCCTGCGCGGCCTGGCCATCACCGGCGGCGTGATCACCTCAGCCGGCGTAGTGCTCGCTGCCACCTTCGCCGCCCTGGGAGTCATCCCGATCCTGTTCCTCGCCCAGATCGCCTTCATCGTGGCGTTCGGAGTCCTGCTCGACACCTTCGTGGTACGCACACTGCTCGTGCCGGCATTGGCCTACGACATAGGACCCAGGATCTGGTGGCCCTCGAAACTGGCGCGGGCCAGCAAGTAAGGAAGACGCGAGCTCGTGGCGAGCACGCTGGCGCACCAAGAGAACGTCCCGCTCCGTACTGTTCAACGGAGCGGGACTCTCTGCTTGGGTTATCTTCCCCCGCTTAGCCCCCCGGCTATGAACGTCATTATGTTGCGGCAGCTCAGCACGCGATAGATGCAGTTGCCACCTTTCGCTTGAATCAGATGTCACAGTCACGTGGCCTTCTGCCTCCGGGTTGTAATGACGCGCTACGGTTGCTACATGTCTGACGCCGAGTATCCGACCATCAGCCACCGTGAGTTCAGGAATCAGAGCGGTGAGGTGCTGCGCCGGGCGCAGGCAGGCGAGACCATGCTCGTGACCAGTCACGGGAAACCGGTGGCACTGCTCGGGCCTCCGGGGAACCGCAGTCGGCTTCGGCTCAAACCCGCAAGGACCAGAGGTGGCTTCAGCAAGATGCTTACGAAACGGATCGATGAAAGCGTGATGACTATGCTTGAAGACCTGCGATCCGAGCGGTGAAGCTATACGTTGATACCTCCGCAGCGGCGAAGCTGCTGAGCGCCCAGCCGGAGGCGGCTGCGATTGCAACCCTGCTCGATGAGGCTGCTGCTGAAGGTGATGATCCGGCATCCAGTTTGCTGCTCGAGACGGAGTTGCGGCGCTTCGCGGTGCACTCCGGCCTGGAGCAGTCGCTCGTAAGCGACCTTCTGGCCCGCCTGACGCTGCTGGAGCCGGACGCCAGCCATTACCGCATGGCGGGCCTCATGGGTGAGTCGAACCTGCGCAGCCTGGATGCACTTCATCTGGCGGCAGCGATCCTGCTGGGCTCGGACTCGATCCTCACTTACGATCAGCGCCAGGCCCGGGCGGCAGCTGCACTTGGCCTGACCGTGCTGGCACCAGCGTGAGGAGGTGGCTGACTTGAGCGGCATCCCAGGGGAATACGACGACTTCGAGGAGATGCTGGACCGCATCAGTGAGATTACAGGACCATTCGGGTATGTCAGTCACGAAATCGGATACGTGATGCTGCACTTGCCGCCAATACGAGGCTCACGAAGCCAAGCGTGAATACGTGAACCAGCGCGACCATGCCTGCGTTGCTGCTGTGACCGACCAGCGGCCGGGGCGAGATGCTCAGCGCAACGGTTCCGGCAGCCAGCACGGCCGCTCCGAGCCACAGCAGCGCTATCGGCAGCGCCGGCGGCGCACCGTCGGCGCCCAGGCGCGGCAGCATGGTAACTAGCCGCCCTTGGTGATGCGGACCCGCGCGCTGCCGTCAGGCTGTTCGTCAACCTCGTAAACCGAGCCCGCGTCCGCGAGCTGCGGCAACAGGTAGATGGGTACCCGGTCGTTGTGGATCACGAGGACCTCGCCTTCCGACATCTGGTCGAGGCACTCCAGTGTGCGGATCATCGGGTTGGGTGGCTCGAGGCCACGGTTGTCAAGGAACTGATCCTTCATGGTCTTCCAAGTTTCGGCCAGCACTTGGTTCCCTGGCCATGACCCAGGTCATGGAGTGGAAGCCGCGCTGGCTGCGATGCTTGGCAGCGTGATGAGTGTTGCAGTCAGTCGGCGTGATCAGCTGCTGGGCATGCGCGTCTCGAGCATCCTGGATGCGCATGAGGATGCGCTTGATGCGCTGATTGCGGGAGGCTTCGCGCCGCTTGCGAACCCGGTGATGCGGCTTGCGATGGCAAGTACCGTGAGCCTTGGTCAGGCGTTCCGGATCCGTGGGCTCAGCGACGAGGCCGAGGAAGCCCTCATTGTCCGCCTGCTCGAACTGGGAGTCGTGTAGCGGTATGCCCCTGCTCAGGCCACTTGATCATGCACGCTACTCCGAGCGCGGCCCGGTGCCACGACCTTTGAGCATGGGCGACGGCATCGCGGTGATGCTGCTCTGCCTGCAGAACGGGCAGAAGATCATCGCGCCCGAAGGAGATGTCACCGAGACCGTCTTCACCGTCCTGGAAGGCAGCGGCTTCATCAGGGAGGATGCCGAGCGGCACGCGGTGTCGGTCGGTGACGTGGTGCACATCCTTCCGGGCAGCAAGAAGGCGCTCATCGCCGGCGACGGCACCTTCACCGTGCTCGGCACCCGCCGGCTGAAAGGAAAGTCCAGTGCTCCGTAAGCACCGCTCAAGCCTGCGGCCGGACGCGATGTGGATCGACGCAGAGGCCTGCATCGAGTGTGGCCTCTGCGAGGAGCTCGCCCCGGGCATCCGTGGTGAGGCCGCGCGCGTGGCCGTGACAGCACGGACGCTGGACGCAAT
>ERZ869909.280-NODE-280-length-71329-cov-6.336608_pt1 | contig 71329 bp, 61 predicted proteins | sample MGYA00520892_ERZ869909 | MGnify/ENA primary metagenome ERZ869909 (study PRJEB32215, sample SAMEA104723947) | bioreactor metagenome | biome: bioreactor; feature: anaerobic bioreactor; material: water | place: China | collected 2015-03-12 ...
ACGTGCGCCGAGTTGTCGAGGATGTCGGCGACCCAGAGGGTCTTGTCGATGTAGGTGAACCCAGCCCGGCGCAGGTTTTTGTAGTCGGAGTGCCCGATGGGGTAGCGAGGTGGTTGGGTAGCGCCGAGGATCATGGAGCTGGAGTGGTGCGTGGACGCGAGGGGCCCTGCGGCTGTGGGCCAGCCCTGAACCTAGCTCGGCGGTGGGGATGCAGCAAGGTGGGTAGGCCATGTGCTGCGCTGGTGCGCCCCTTGTCGCGTCTCCCTCGCTGCGGTACACTTGCGCGTGTTGCTTGCTGTGCAGGCATCGTGACGAGGTCCGCTGCAGGGGGTACCGGATGGGTTCGCCGCACAAGGTCATGATCATCGACAACAACGTGCTGGATGTCATCGCGGCTGAGCGCTCCCTGAAGGAGGCGGGGTTTGACGTGTGCCGGCTGACCACGCCGCACGGTGCGGCTGCCCGCGTGGAGTACGAAGAGCCTGACATCCTCTTGGTGGATCCCAGCATGCCACGTCTAGCGGTGCAGGAGGTGCTGGGCACCCTGCAACGCGAACCGATGCTAGAGAGCACGCTGGCGCTTCTCTTCACGAAGGGGGACGCCGCGGCGCTACGGGAGCGCTGCGGTGTCGACGGCTATCATGGATTTTACGCGAAGTCCGAGCCCATCGCAGCGATCGGCGCCTTCCTCCGGGAGGCCATCGCGACCTTGGAGTGAGTCAGGGGGCGTGTACGTCGTGACCGCAGAGGCTCGTGAGCCCCTTCGTGCGGCTCACGGGTACCAGTCATCTCACGCGCATGGGGGCTGTCGGGCGTGAGCCAAGCCGGCCCCCCTAGCAGCTCGCGCGCGCTTGTCATCTCAAGACCGCGGCGCGTGCTTGCACCCGGGCAGCGTCGTCTGCGCGGCCCAACTCTTCCCACATCCCCATGGCGCGGTGGTAGAGCGCCCGCGCGGTCTCGTTGTCGCCGCTCAGCGCCTTGCCGTCCGCGAGGTGCTCCAGGGGCGTCGCGAAGTCTGGATCGACCAGCGCGACCTCGGCGCTGAGGGTTAGGATCTCTCCGATCATGACGTCCGCCTCAGCGATCCGTTCTCGCTGCCACAAGAGGTAGGCCAGGTTGCAAGCTGCGCCCATGCGCAGGTAGGGGTAGCCGATCGCCGTTGAGACCTGGAGCGCGCGGCGCAGTGCGTCCTCGGCGAGGTCGAGCTGAGCGCTCTCTCTGGCTACGATGCCCAGGTTGGTGAGCGCGATAGCGGCATCGAAAGGGACGCCGATGGCTTGGAAGATGTCCACGGCGCGGCGGTAGTGCTCGGCCGCGAGGGAGTGATCACCTCGGAAGCGCGCCACATCCCCCAGGCCGTTGAGCTGGTGGGCGACACCTCGTCTCGCTCCGAGCCGGCTGTAGAGATCCAGGGCGCGCCGGTAGCGCCTGGTCGCGTCGTCGAGGTCATGGCGCATGCGGGCGGTGACCGCCAGCTTGGCTTCGCACTTGGCGACGCCGCGCAAGTTGTCGGCGGATTGGAAGAGGTCAAGTGCGCGCAGGAAGCCTCGGTTGGCCTCCTCGACGTCACCGCGCGACCGCGCCACGTCGCTGAGCAGCCAGAGCAGCTCGGGCTCCTGGTCTGGGGCCCGTCCCTCAGCGATCAACGTCTCGGCTTCATCCAAGAGCAGCTCAGCTTGGTCCAGGTCCCCGCGGTGCCAACGGACGCGTGCGCGCGCCAAAAGGCCGCGCACGACCAGCCCGTCCGCGCCCGCCTCTGCGCCCCGCGTCATGACCTCGCGAGCGATCCGCTCGGCCTCGTCGAAGTGACCGCGCATCCAGGACAGCTCTCCTTGTCCGAGGAGGGCTTCGAGCCTTGCTACCTCGGGGCAGCTCTCGTCCTGGATGACCTGCTCGAAGTGGTGCTGGGCGCGTTCGTATTGGCCCAAACCAATCGAGATGCCGGCCATCCGCAGGTGAAGAGCCCTCGCCTCCTTGGCGAGGTCGTCGACGAGCGCGGGATGGTCTCGGAGCAGCACGAGCACGCGCTCGTGGAGCACGATGGCATCGTTGGGTCGGTGGTTGCGCTCCGCGATGTCCGCCGCCAAGCGGGCGAAGGTCAGCTCCTGCGCGTGATCGCGTGCGGCGCTGTAGTGTTCCAAGAGCTCCACCGCGATGCGCTCGAGCCGCCCCGCGAAGACTCGCTGCTTGGCCTCCGCCGCCATGACATGGAGGCGCCGCGTGGTCCGCTTCCCGTCCAAGCGCTCGAGGAGGACGTCGCGGATCAGGCCTGTCGGGAAAGAGAGGAAGTCGTCGTTGCGCTTCTCCGTGAGGCGCAAGAGGTCAGCGTCGATGATGCGGTCGAGGTCCTCATCGAGGTGATCCAGAGACTCCTGATTGCCTTCGATCTTGAGCAGCGCTTCGAGCGTCGCGAAGCGGAAGCTCATGCCCAGGATGGCTGCTCGGGAGAGCAGGCTGCGGAGGCGTTTGCCAAATCCGGGCAGCTCCTCCAAGGACGCGATGCGGAGGGCGATGGTGTCGGCCAGAGATGGCGGCAGGAGGCGATGCACGTCAACCCCAAGCCGCGCGCGCCAACCCGTCGGAGACCACTCCAGGAGCTGCTCATCGCGCAGATAGCGGACGAGCTGCACCACATGCATAGGGTGGCCTGCAGCGCGCTCGGTGAGCGCACGGACGAGCGAGGGCTCGGCGTTGAGCATCGACGCCACGAGCTGTCGCGACTGCTCAGCGTCGAGGGGCTGCAGGCGCAAGCGCACCAGGGTGTCGGGGCTTCGGCCTAGCGCCTCGGTCAGCAAGGCGTCGATGGTGTCGTTCTCGACCTCCTCCTGGAGCGTGACCACCACCAGCACGCGCATGGGGCGGTGCTGAAACTCCGTCATGAAGAAGTCGAGCCAGGCGGCTGCCTCAGCACCTGCCCAGTGCACGTCCTCCAGCAAGAGCAATACGGCTTGCTCCCGAGAGAGCGCCTCGACGACGTGCAGCAGGGTCGCGAAGAGCAGTTCCGCAACGCTGCCCTCCCGTTCGCTGTCTTCACCCGACTGGCGGCGAGGTCGCAGGAAGGCCAGGACCATGTCCAAGGTCCCGGACTCCGTCACGCCGATCCGGCTCAGAAGAGAGTGCAGGTGGGTGCGGAGGCGGTCGCCATCCAGTCCGCGTGTGCCCAAGAGAGACTCGAAGGCTTCGCGCACGCCGCGCAAGCCACGCTCGGCTTCCCGGTGGAAGGCTCCGCGCGCCGCACGGAAGTGCATGCGCTCCTCGGCGTGCTCGCGAAACCAGTGCGCGAGGCGCGACTTGCCAAGGCCAGCGGGTCCCTCCAAGGTGAGCACGCTGGCGCGCTCGTGTTCGACAGCACGCAGCGCCTGCTCCAGCAAGCGTTGGCGCTCCTCCATGCGGCCAACGAGCGGCAAGTCGCTGCGGAAGATGGGCTGCTGCGCGCCCGGCAGCAGATCCTGCTGCAGCGACGCGCTCGCCGCGCCATCCGCGGCCTCTGCGGTCTCCCGGAGCGTAGCGTGCGGACTCTCTCGCTGCGTGTCGCCACTCGGAGCCTTGCGGAGGGTCAGGAGGGACTCCCTCAGCGTGCGTTGTGGCGCCTTGCTGGTGGGGTGGATGGCGCGCGGCGTGGGGCTCGCGTAGAGGTCTTCTTGGGCGACCGTGGTCCAGGAGGCACCTGCTAGGGCCCGCAGGCGCTCTCGGAGCACCCGGGCCGACGGCACGCGTTGCGTCGGGTCACGGTGAAGCGCAGCGCGCAGCAGACCCTCAATACCTTCCGGGACGTGCAGTCCGGCGTGGGGTTGGAAGGCCGGCAGCGGGTCTTCCAAGAGTGCGCGCAAGATCTCTCTTGCCGAGGGGCCGTCGAAGGGGGGACGCCCCGTGAGCGCCCACCACAGAGTGGCGGCCAGCGCATAGACGTCGGCTGCCGGCGTCAGGTGGAGGGTGCCCGCCGCCTGTTCAGGGGCGACGAAGTGCGGTGTGCCCAAGCCGTAGCTCGTCGCTTCCCCCGCGCTGACCCGCTGCTGGGCGATGCCGAAGTCAACCAGCTTGGCGAAGGGTTGCCCGTCGCCGTCGGTGTCGACCAAGATGTTCGCAGGCTTGACGTCGCGGTGCACGATGTCTTGATCATGGGCGTGAGCCAGCGCGGAGAGGACTTGGTCCACGAGCAAGCGCAGGGTAGGGAACGAGAGCTGCTGGGCCTGACCCAAGTCGTGGAGCGACGCACCTTGTACGAATTCGAGTGCCAGATAGGGGAGAGCGGGGTCATCGCTGAAGTCGTAGACGACGGCGATGTGCGGGTGATGGAGCGCAGCGAGGGAGCGGGCTTCGACAGCGAACTGGCGTCGATTCTCCGGATCGCGGGCGAGATCATCGCGGAGAGTTTTCAAGGCTACCGGTCGGTTCAAGCTACGCTGCGTCGCGCGAAACACGTGGCCGCTACCACCCGATCCGATCAGCGCTTGGACGAAGTAGCGATCGTCTACGATGTCCCCGATCTGGACGCCCATCTCTCTCCTTCTTGGCGTAGCTGTGGGCCATGGGTCTGACGCCTGACCTCGCGCTGACCCGTCACGACCCGGATCCCTCCTCCGACGGGAAGGTGAGCGTCCTGCCGGGTGCTCTCGCAGACCAGATCGCCGCCGGCGAGGTGGTGGAGCGTCCCGCGAGTGCCGTCAAGGAATTGATCGAGAATTCCCTGGACGCCGGGGCCACCCGGGTGACGATCAGCCTCACGGATGGTGGCTTGACGTCAATTCGGGTGGAGGACAACGGGAGCGGCATGGGTCCGCGTGACGCCCGTATGGCCGTCGAACGTCACGCCACCTCGAAGCTCAGGGAGGAGAGCGACCTCTTTGCTATCCGCTCGTTCGGGTTCCGCGGCGAGGCGCTCCCCTCGATCGCGTCGGTCTCGCATCTGACCCTTCGTACGCAGCCCCACGGCGCGCTCGAAGGTACGCAGGTGCGGGTTCAGGGTGGTGAGGTGATGGAGGTCAGCGTCTGCTCGGAGGCGCCTGGGACAAGCCTGCGCGTGGATCAACTCTTCTTCAACACGCCGGCGAGGTACAAGTTCCTGAAGACACGCGCGACCGAGGTGCGGCATGTCGTGTCCATCGTCCAGCGCTACGCGCTCGCGTACCCGCAGGTCAGCTTCGTCCTCGAAGCCGAAGGGCGCACGCTCCACCAGTACCCAAGCGTGGTCGAGCACAGCGCGCGCCTCGCGCAGGTCCTGGGTGTCGCCGACGCGAAGCAGCTCTATCCCGCGGAAGAGGCCGCTCGCGGTGAGGTGCGGGTACACGGGTTTGTGGGTGCACCTGCCCTGACGCGGCGCACGACGGAGGGGCAGTGGACCTACGTGAACCGCCGCTACGTGCGCGACAAGGTGTTGCAGCAGGCGCTCCGCGCTGGCTATGAGAACCTGGTCGACCGTGGGCGCTACCCGGTCGCGGTGCTCTTCGTGGAGGTGCCGGCGCACGCTGTCGACGTGAACGTGCACCCCATGAAGATCGAGGTACGCTTTCGCGAGCGCGACGACGTGTTCCGTGCGACGCGCGCGGCCGTCCGCGACACCCTGGCCGCGGCTCCGTGGGTGGTTCGGCAGCCGACCGACGCTGCCCAACGACACGATGACCGTGCCGACAGCGCGCTCTCACCAAGGGGGGCGGCGCGCTCGTATGTGTTGCGACCCTTCACGGCGGAGCAGGGGCACGACGAGGAGAGCGGGGAACTCTTCCATCGCGCTGATTCCGGGACCGCGTTTGCGACCCGGCGGACGGACACGCCCGAGCGTGGTGGTTCGGGACCCGCTGTCCGGGACGCCGTGCCCGAGCACGGACCTCCTGTCACTGGGCGTGGATACTTCTCTGGACTGCGCTACCTGGGTAGCGTGCTGGACACCTACCTGGTGGCGGCCGATGAACAAGGCCTCGTGGTGGTGGACCAGCACGCAGCCCATGAGCGCATCACTTTTGAGCGTTTGCGCGAGCAGTGGCAGAAGCAGGCGCCGCAGATTCAGCGTGCCTTAATCCCCCTGCGAATCGCGCTTGATGGGCTCAGGGCGTCCGTGCTGGAGGAGCACCTCGAGCTCTTCGGCGCCATGGGCTACGAGATCGAACCTTTCGGGGGGACTGACTTCGTGGTCCATGGTGTACCCGCGCTGTTGGGGTCGCGGGCAGACCACGGGGCGCTGCTTCGCGACGCGGTGGATGAGCTGGCATCCGGTGATCAGAGCCGGCGTATGGTCGAGGCCGTTGAGGCGGTGTTGCTGAGGATGGCGTGCCACCAGTCTGTGCGCGCGGGCGATCGCCTGCACGCCGAGGAGGCGTACGCCCTCTTCAGAGAGATGGATGTGTTCGCCTTCGCCTCGCACTGCCCACACGGCCGACCTGTCTGGTTTCACATGAAGGGCTCCGAGCTAGAGACCCGCTTTGGACGACGCTGAGGCGGGGGCGCGGGCGGGGCGAGGGTAGGCTTCGATGGAGGTACCTGCATGAAGGTGGAGGACGACGCGTCGAGCCCAGCGCTGCCAGAGCTTTGGGTCATCGCGGGCCCGACGGCGTCCGGCAAGAGCGCCCTGGCCCTGGCTCTGGCCAAGCGCCTAGGGGGTGAGTTGGTGAACGCGGACAGCGTGCAGGTGTACCGCGGCTTCGACATTGGTGCAGCGAAGCCATCGGCCGCCGAGCAGGCGGAGGTGCGGCACCACCTCATCGACACGCTGACCCCGAACGAGCAGTGGACGGCGGCTGACTTCGCGCGGGAGGCGGACTCGGCGGTCGATGACATCCGAGCGCGCGGCAAGGTTGCCATCGTCGTCGGTGGCAGCGGCCTCTACCTGCGGGCGTGGCTCGAAGGACTGGCCGATGCTCCTCCCGCCGATCCTGCGGTGCGCGCGCGCTGGGAGCGCGAGGCGGCTGACCGTGGCTTGGCGGCGTTGTGGGAGACGCTCCGGGACGTGGACGCGGTCAGCGCCGCAAAGATTCATCCGAACGACCGGGTGCGCATCGTTCGAGCGATGGAGATCTGGACGTTGACAGGTGAGACCCGGAGCGCCCTTTTTCGTCGCCAGGCGTCCGGTGCAGGGCGACGCGACGCCTTCGGTGTGGCCTTGGACCTTCCCCGGGACGTGCTCTACGCACGCATCAACGAGCGCTGCGAGGCGATGTTCGAGCGAGGGCTCATCGCTGAAGTGCGGGGACTCTTGGAGGCCGGTGTGTCGCCCGAGGCCGCGCCCTTCGCGGCCATCGGGTACCGTGAGGTGCTGCGGGCGGTGGAGGGGAGGGACGCCTGGGATGGGCTCAGGGCGAGGGTGGCCAAAGCCACCCGCACCTACGCGCGCCGCCAGATCACGTGGTTTCGACGTCAGTCGCAGTTGATGCCGTGGCGCCCGCCTCTGGGACCAGCGTGTGCGGGGGCAGAGCAGCTCCTTCAGGAGGGCGGCGCCTGGCTAGGGCGCTTGCAAGCCGCGGGGTGTACAGGAGAGCCATGACGTGTCTACGGTCCCGTGCTAGAGCGCGGGCCCTCCGGGGCGCCTCGCTCCCTGTCGTCGCCCCTCTCTCGCTGCCTTCGTCCTGGTGCTAGCATGATGTCCAACGTCGAACCCACCGCCTTTCCCGTGTTGCCCTGGATCTCCTCGTTGCGTCCCTATGTCCCGGGGAAACCGATCGAGGAGGTCGAGCGCGAGTTTGGCGTGCGTGACTCCGTTAAGCTGGCCTCCAACGAGAATCCCTACGGGTGCAGCCCGCTTGCGGTCGAGGCCATCTCTGCGGCGCTGAGCAAGCTGCACCTCTACCCCGACGCGGGTACCTGGTCGCTGCGTCAGGAGCTCGCCGCGTGGCTGGGGTGCGCGCCGGACGCCCTGGTGCTCGGCAACGGCTCCAACGAGGTGATCACGCTGCTGGTGCGGGCGCTTGCGGGTCCCCAGCACAACGCTGTCGTGTCCCGCTACGCGTTTGTGGCGTATCGCGTGGTCTTGCAGGCCGCCGGCGTCGGCGTACGCGAGGTCCCGGACCAGAGGTTTTCGCATGACCTCTTGGCGATGGCGGGCGCGTGCGATGCGGACACGCGTCTGCTCTTCGTCGCGAACCCGAACAATCCGACCGGTACGTGGCATCCGCCGGAGGCGTTGGCCGAGATGCTCGCTCGGGTGCCGGCCCATGTCACCGTTGTGATCGACGAGGCGTACCATGAGTTTGTGTCCGACGCGCGGCACCGGAGCGCGCTCGAGCTTCGGGAGCGTCACGAGAACGTGGTGGTGCTTCGTACCTTCTCGAAGGCGTACGGGCTGGCGGCGCTGCGCTGTGGCTACGGGGTGGTGCCGGCGCCGCTGGCCGATGCGCTGGGCCGGATTCGCGAGCCCTTCAATGTGAACCTCTTGGCGCAGGAGGCGGCCCGTGCAGGGCTGCGCGATCAGGCCTTCGTCGATGCCTGTGTGCAGGGCAACGAGGGTGAGCGGCAGCGGGTGGGTGCGGCGCTGCGCGCCCTGGGGCTGGACGTGATCGACAGCCAGACGAACTTTCTGATGCACGAGGCCCCCGGGGGGGGCGCCGCGCTCTGCGATGCGCTGATGCGGCGGGGGGTGATTCTTCGTCCGCTGGAGCCCTACGGACTCGGTCCCTGGGTCCGCACGTCCTTGGGGACGCCAGCGGAGAACGATCGGATGCTGGAGGCGCTGCGAGGGGTGCTCGCATGAACGAGGTCACGATACGGCGTCGCGCCCCCTTGCGCGGCGCGAGCGTGGAGGTCCCGGGTGACAAGTCCGTCACGCATCGCGCGCTCTTGCTCGGCGGGTTTGCCCACGGGGAAACGCTGATCGTGAATGCCGGAGGGGGCGAGGACAACCTAGCGACGGTGCGCGCGCTGCGCGCGATGGGGATCGACCTCGGGCAGGACGCCGCAGGGAGCTGGCGTGTACGCGGGTCGGGTATGCAGCCGTGGCGGCCGCCCGGCGAGGCGCTGGATGCGGGGAACTCAGGTACGACGGTGCGGCTCTTGGCGGGTCTGCTCGCGGGAATGGAGATCGACGCGACGCTGGATGGAGACGTGAGTCTGCGCCGCCGCCCGATGGAGCGGGTGGCGGCGCCGCTGCGCGACCTGGGCTTCGATGTGCGCACGGGGGCGGGGGGGTGTCTTCCCATGAGCGTCCACGCGCAGTCTCCAGCACGGGGCGACGAGGACCTCCGGGTGGTGCTTCGGGTGGCGAGCGCGCAGGTGAAGTCCGCGCTCCTCCTCGCGTCCCTGAGACGGGGTGGGGTGCTGGAGGTTGTGGAGCCCTGCGCGACCCGCGACCACACCGAGCGCTTGTTGCGTGCGATGGGCGTGCGCTGTGTCTCGTCCCAGGACTACCTTCAGCCTGGCTACCGCGATTCCGAGCAGGCCCCGTGGTTGCGGCTGGTCCCTGGCGGGCGCCTGCAGGGGCGCCGCATCGAGGTGCCGGGGGACATGAGCGCTGCGGCGTTCGCGTGGGGAGTCGGTCTGCTGGGTGGTGCTCAGGTCGAGGTGCCAGGGGTTGGTGTCAACCCCGGGCGTGTCGGCCTCTTGGAGGTCTGGGAGGAGATGGGCATTGGTGTGAATCGGAGGGAGGTGCGCACGCTGAGCAGCGGCGAGCCGGCGGCGCGTGTTGGTGTGGGGGGCGCATCGGGGTGGCGCGGCGCCGAAGTAGCGGGTGAGCGGGTCGCGCGCCTGGTGGATGAGCTGCCGCTGCTCTGTGTTGTGGCCGCCGCCTGCCAGGGTACCTTTGTGCTTCGGGACGCCGCGGAGTTGCGGGTTAAGGAGTCGGACCGCATCGAGGCGACCGCGGCCCTGCTGCGGAGCCTGGGAGTCGGTGTGGAAGAGTCGCAGGACGGGCTTCGATTCGAAGGGTTGGGCCGCGCGCGCTGGCCTGGGTTTCGCTATGATGCGCGCGGAGACCACCGCATGGCGATGGCGGCGGCGGTCGCTGCGGTTGCGGCGGAGGACGAGGTCGTGGTCGCGGGTGCGGATGCCGTGTCGGTGAGCTGGCCTGGGTTTTGGGAAGTGCTCGAGATACTTGGGTTGGAGGTGGCGTAGATGCTGGTGGCACTGGACGGACCGGCTGGCGCCGGCAAGAGTTCGCTGGCGCGCGCGCTGCAGCGCCGGCGGGGGTTTCGCTTGGTGGGGACCGGCAGTCTCTACCGAGCCGTCGCCGCGATGGCGCTGGAGCAGGGGATCGCGCTTGAGGATGAGCCGGCGTTGGCGTCCTTGGCGCGCGGGCTGCGCTTCGCGTTGGTCGGTGAGCCGGGCGAGGAGCGCTTGGAGGTCGACGGTCGTCCGGAGGGCGCTTGGCTTCGAGGCGAGATGGTGGCATCGGCGACGTCGCAGGTGAGCGCTCTCCCGGAAGTTCGGGCTGCGCTGCTAGCGACGCAGCGTCGGCTCGCTCGCGAGGCGGCCCATGCGGTGCTTGAGGGGCGAGACATCGGCACGGTCGTGCTGCCGGACGCGGATCTGAAGGTGTACGTGACTGCGGACGTGGGCGTGAGGGCGCAGCGTCGGCTGGCTCAGGGTGAGGACACGCAACGCAGCCTGGCTGAGATCGAGGCAGCGATCGCGGAGCGGGACCTGCGTGATGAAGGTCGGGCCGTCGCTCCGCTGACACGTGCTGCGGACGCGCGCCTCTTGGACACGAGTGGCCTGTCGGAGGAGGAGGCTATCGCCACGCTTCTGGCTTGGGTCGACGAAGTGATGGTCTAGGGTTTGCGCCGCGCGGGGTCGTCGGGGTCGTGGGCGGCTCTCCGTCGTTCAGCAAGCTGCGCTCCTGGTGCGACGGGGCCGGCATCCGGGTCGCTGCCGCGCGGTGCACTTCGAGAGGAGCCGACCTGCCCTGGCTATCGGGAACATCCTCCTTGTCAAGGCACCGTGGCTGCGCTATAGCCGGCTCCGAAGGTGGCGAGCGTCCCGACGCGGAGTCTCTGCGTCGGTGGTTGAGCATCGTTCAACGGGGGAGGTCCCGGCACCACGCACCCACCTGCCATCCAGCCGAGTTTCGGTGGATCTGGCGCCAGCCGGACCCTCTCTCTTTTGTTTTCGCGCCGCAGCGGCGGGTTCTTTGTTCGGGTATTCTGAGGTTCTGCGTGTTGTGCCAGTGCGGCTTTGCCTCCTGCGCAGAGCCTGTGTCTTGTGTCGTGTGCTGACCTTTTGATGGGAGCTTCTGTCGTGCCTCTGCCACCCCTGGAAACTTGGGAAGCGCTCCTGCAGCCGCTCGCGGAAGAGTTGGGCCTGGATCTCTTCTCGGTGCACCTGCACACGCACTCGCGTGGTCAGCAGCTCCAGATCGTAGCGGACCGTCAGGGTGCGAGCGGACCGGGTACCGGTGTGACGGTCGAAGAGTTGGCGCAGCTCAATCGTGAGATTCAGGCGTTGTTGGCGTTGAAGTTTGGTGAGGACGCCGTGCCCTCCATGGAGGTGGCCAGTCCCGGTGTAGAGCGGGATCTCAAAACACCGAAGGATGTGCGGCGTCACGCGGGCCAGGTGGTCCGTGCGGTGTTGACGGCGCCCGTCGAGGGCGCGGGTCAGGTGGTTGAGGGGGTCTTGGGGGAAGAGGGCGAGGAGAGCTTCGGTGTGACCTTGGCGTCTGGCGAGCGGGTGTCGGTGCCGTGGTCGCAGGTACGGAAGGTGCGAACAGTCTTTCATTTTGGTCGGTCCTCTTCCCCAGTCGCTGCGGCGGCAGAGGCTGGGCGGGGACGTAAGCGTGGAAAATCCGAGCGCCATGACGGCGGTTCGGGCACGACGGGGAATCCATGAACCTCATCGATGTGCTGGAGCAGGTAGGGCGTGAGCGCGGAATTGATCGCCGGGTGCTGATCGAGACCCTGGAGGCTGCATTGAAGACGGCAGCCAAGAGGGTCTTCGGTGAAGGCCGGGACATCGAAGCGCAGTTCAATGACGAGACGGGGGACATCGAGCTCTTCCTGATCATCACGGTGGCAGACGTCGTCGACAACGACCAACGCGAGATCTCCGTTGAGCAGGCCCGGGAGTCCATCGATCCTCAGGCCGAGGTGGGTGACGAGCTCCTCTTCCAGATCTTCTACCGTGAGGAGGAGGCGGAGAAGGCCAAGGAGCAGGATCGCCGCTACGGGAGCTTGCTGAATCTTGAGTCGAACCGACGCCAGTTTGGCCGGATCGCAGCGCAAACCGCGAAGCAAGTGATCATTCAGCGCGTCCGGGAGGCCGAGCGCCAGAACATCTACGAAGAGTTCAAGAACAAGAAGAACGAGCTCATTACGGGCATCGTGCGACGCTTCGAGAAGGGCGCCATCGTTGTTGATTTGGGTCGAACCGACGCGATTTTGCCTGCTGGTGAGCAGACGCGGCGCGAGAGCTATCGGCCTGGCGACAGGATTCAGGGCTATGTCAAGGACGTCGCCAAGACAGGTGGTCGTGACGCGCCGATCGTCCTGAGCCGCACAGATCCTGGTCTTGTCATCAAGCTCTTCGAACAAGAAGTGCCTGAGATTCATGAGGGAATTGTGAAGATTGTGGCCGTCGCGCGCGAGCCAGGCGTTCGGTCCAAGGTCGCGGTCTACTCCAACGAGAGTGACGTCGATCCGGTCGGGGCCTGTGTCGGCATGCGTGGTAGCCGGGTCCAGGCGGTGGTGCAGGAGCTGCGTGGCGAGAAGATCGACATCGTGCCCTACCACACGGACATCGCGCGCTTCGTCTGCAACGCCATCAGCCCGGCTCACGTCACCAAGGTGTTCGTGGACGAGGTCCAGCGCTCGATGGAGCTGATCGTCCCGGATGATGAGCTGAGCATCGCGATCGGTCGCGGCGGGCAGAACGTCCGTCTCGCTGCGCAGTTGACCGGATGGAGCTTGGAGATTCTGAGTGAGAGCCGCTTGAAGGCGGTGGTTGAGGAGGCGAAGCAGAAGCTCTTGGGCTTCGAGGGAATCAGCGAGGACATGGTCAGCACCCTCTTCTCGCTTGGCTTCAGCAAGCTGGAGGACATCGCCGCGGAGGACGCGGCGGAGATCGCGCGGATGCCTGGCTTCAACCTGGAGCGTGCGCAGGCCGTCGTGCGTGCAGCCGGTGAGCTGACCTCGACCAAGAGCGCGACCGAGGATGTCGTCAGCGTAGCTCCTGCAGAGGTAGATCGGCTGCTCGAGGTGTCGGGCGTCACAGCCGCGCTCTCGCTGAAGCTCCGAGAGGTGGGTTACACCTCCCCGCTCTCGCTCTATTTTGAGGAAGACCCCAGCCGCATGGCGGCTCTGGCGGGGATGAGCGAGGACGACGCGGCTGAGATCTTGGCGGCTGCGCAGGCATGGTACGATGCGCAAGGCTTCTCGGAGGCCGAGACGGAAGAGCACGAGGAGGAGGCGGCAGACTTTCAGGCAGAGATGGCGCGTCGCCTTGAAGGGAATGAGGAGGCTTAGGGGTGGAGTCAGCGGCGACCAGAGCCCCTCTCAGGACGTGTATCGCCTGTGGGAGGAAAGGGCAGACGGCGGAGCTTCTCGCTTGGTTCGAGGGCCCGGACGGGCAGCCCTGGCCAGACTGGACGGGGCGTCGGGTTGGTCGCGTCGGTCGCCACGCGTGGACCTGTCGCACCCTCACCTGTGTCCAGGAGTCGGCGCGGAAGCGCGCCTTCGCTCGGAGCTGGAAAAAGCCCGTTGACGCGGTGCCATCGGAGGTCTTGGTGGCGCGGGCTCTAGCTGCTGGAGAAGAAGCATGGCTCAACCGGCTGGGGCTGGCGCGGCGGGCCCGGGCGCTCTGCGTGGGCCAACGCGCTGTTCGCGACGAGGCCCGCGGTGATGCGCGGGGTGTGATGGTGATCGCAGAGGACGTGGGCTGCGCGGCGAAGGAGCGCTTCGCTATCCACGCCCGCACGAAAGGGTATCCGGTCGCGTGGGTGCGCTCCGGTACGTGGCTGGGGAAGGCGTTGGGAGTGGACGAGGTTGGCGTCCTCTTCCTCAAAGAAGGAACGTTCGCATCGACGCTGTGGCATGGAGCCGTGGACTTGGTTGCGCTGCACTCGGCGGAGATCGTCGCCGCAGCGCCTGCCAGTCGTGAGGCACCGCGAGGGTCGATGGAGCAGCATGGACACCAGGTAGGGTGGCAGGAGAGGGAATGAGAAAGGACGTCGCGACACTCGCGAGTGAATTGAATATCTCCCCAAAGGAGCTCCTCGCCGTGGCGACGGAGAAGCTGGAGCTGCCCATTCGTCACTCGGAGAAGACTCCTCTGACGGAGGATGAGGTTGACCAGATCTCGCACTACGTGCGGGACCAGCAGGAGTTGGCCGCCGAGACCGAACAGAAGAAGGTCAAGGCGGGCGTCATCCGACGGCGAATCAAGCGGGGAGACGCCGAGGGCGAGGACGAAGGAGCCCCTGAAGCGCCCGCGGTGGCCGCCGCTGAGGCGCTAGCGCCCGCGGAGGCGGTCGTCGTTCCTGCCGTCGCAGCAGATGCCGCGGCGGCCGTCGAGGAGGTGGTCGCGCCCGGGGTGGTTCGGCCCAAGATGGCGACCGTCACGAGGCGGAGAGTCGCAGCCCCTGCGGAGTCGTCAACGGAAGCGCCTGAGGCCGCCGAGATGCCGGTACCCCTGGAGAGCGCGCCTCCGGAGGACCTCCCCCTCGAGATCCCCGCTGAGGCGGTGGCGCTTGAGGAGAGCGTCGATGAACCTGCGCAGCCCAAGCGTTCGCGCTTCGCGACGGTGGTCACACGAGAGATGACGCCCGACGCCGACATCGGTGGAGACGTAGCGCCGCTCGTGGAGGGCGCGGAGCCACCGGTCGCGCCGGTCAGGCCTCGGATGGCCACGGTCGTCACGCGCGGCGAGGGCGGTGCGCGCGCAACCTCGGAAGACCTCACGCCGGTGCAGATCGCTGCCCTGGAGCGGAAGAAGGTCGACCTTGCCGCTCAGCAGTCTCGCGGCGGGGCCCGCGTGGTGGGCACGGTCAACCCGGAGATTCTGTCCAGCCGCATGGGCACCGAGCGGCGAGACGCTGGGCGACCCCGCGTGCGGACGGCAGCAGAGGAAGAGGCGGCCGCAGCCGAACGCAACAAGAAGGGGAAGAAGGGAGCAAAGCGCGTCGTTCAGTCGCGGGAGCTCTACGACAAGGTCAAGAAGGGCGGCAAGAAGGGCAAGGCGATGGCCAAGTCCGGTGCGGCGCAGTCGACCCGCCTCACGGTCGCTGCCGAGCACAAGCGCGTCGTGCGGATGGAGGAGGCGATTCTCATCTCCGAGATCGCGCACCAGATGGGCGTGAAGGCTGGCGAGATCGTGATGAAGCTGGCGTTCGAGCTTGGCATGCGCGGTGCGAACATCAACACCACCATCGACTATGATACCGCGACGCTTATCGCGGAGATCTACGGCTACAAGGTCGAGCAGGTCGGCTTCGACATCACCAAGTATCTGCCCGTCATTACGGAGAACGAGGACGACTACCGCGAGCGCCCGCCGGTAGTGACCGTCATGGGACACGTGGACCACGGTAAGACCTCGTTGCTGGATGCCATTCGCGACAGCGCCGTCACCTCCTCCGAGGCTGGTGGGATCACCCAGCACGTGGGCGCGTACCTCGTGTCGCACGGCGAGCGCTCGATTTGCTTCCTGGACACTCCAGGTCACGAAGCCTTCAGCGCCCTGCGCGCCCGTGGCGCGAAGGTCACGGACCTGGTGGTCTTGGTCGTCGCCGCAGACGACGGTGTCATGCCGCAGACCATTGAAGCCATCAACCACGCGAAGGCCGCTGAGGTCCCGGTCATCGTTGCCATCAACAAGATCGACAAGCCTTCGGCCAACCCTGACCGGATCCGCCAGGCCCTCACTGAGTTCAACTTGGTGTCGGAGGAGTGGGGCGGCGACACGATCTTTGTTGAGATCAGTGCCTTGAAGCGCATCGGAATCGACGCGCTGATGGAGATGATCCTGCTCCAGTCGGAGGTGTTGGAGCTGCAAGCCAACCCGAACCGGCCCGCCGAGGGGGTCGTGATCGAGTCGCGGCTTGACATCGGCCGTGGCCCTGTCGCGACGATCCTCGTGCAGAAGGGGACCCTGCGTCTGGGTGAGACGGTGGTCATCGGCCAGTGCTACGGCCGTGTTCGTACGATGACGGACGAGTTTGGCGTCCAGCACAAGGAGGCTAAGCCCTCGATGCCCGTCGAACTCACCGGCTTGAACGGGGTTCCAGACTCGGGTGAGAGCTTCTACGTCGTCAAGGACGAGAAGGACGCTCGGACCATCGCGGAGCACGTGGCCGCCCAGCACAAGCAGGCGGAGCTGGCACAGTCGGTCGCCTCGGTGGGCGTCGGTATGGAGCGCATCGCCGAGATGCTCCGCGCTGGCGAGATGAAGGAGCTGAAGGTCATCGTCAAGGCGGACGTGCAAGGCTCGGCGGAGGCGCTCAAGCAGTCGCTTGCCAAGCTCTCCACCGAACGGGTCTCGGTCCGCATCATTCACGCGGGGGTCGGCTCCATCACGGAGAGCGACGTGAATCTCGCTGCCTCGTCCGACGACGGGGTGGGCGTCGTCATCATCGGCTTCAACACGAAGATGGAGCAGCGCGCTCAAGGACTCGCTGACCAGCACGGCGTTACCGTCTTGCAGCACTCGATTATTTACGAGGTGTTGGATCAAGTGCGCGCGCTGATGGCCGGGCTCCTGGAGCCGGTCTACGTCGAGGAGTACCTGGGCCGGGCAGAGATCCGAAAGATCTTCCAGGTGTCCAAGGTCGGCATGGTCGCGGGCTGCATGGTCGTGGACGGTGTGATCCAACGGAACGCCAAGGCGCGCGTGGTGCGAGGCAAGGAGGTGGTCGTCGAGACCGGGATCAGCTCCTTGCGCCACTTCGAGCGGGATGAGCGCGAGGTGAAGCAGGGCTTTGAGTGCGGTATCTCGCTGGAGCGCAGCGACCGCATCCAAGAGGGCGACTTCATCGAGTGCTACCGTCTGAAGGCCACCCAAGCGACGCTCTGACCATGAAGGACTCACCCCGTGTAGGCCGTGTCGCGGACGAGGTGCGCCGCGTCCTCGCTGAGGCCTTGCAGCGGGACGTCGCCGACGAGCGCCTGCGCGAGGTTACGGTGACGGATGTGGTCGTTACCCGCGACCTCGGTATCGCCACCGTGTACTGGCTCCCGCTTCTGGAAGGGGACGCCGCCGATGCGCGAGCGAGACGCCGCTTTGAGCGGAGTCTGGAGCGCGCGGGTGGCTTCCTCCGCTCGTTGCTGGCGTCACGCCTGGGCATGCGCCATACTCCGGAGCTGCGCTTCTCCTTCGATGATCGCTTGGAAGAGGCACGACGCATGGAGGCGTTGCTGGACGACCTCCCCGCGACAGGAGAGGGCGATGGCGAAGCGGCAGGTGACCACCACGAGTGAGGCGACCCCTGCGCCCTCGCTGTCGTGGCTTCCGGCAGGCTGGTCGGAGCAGGAAGAGCGCTTCCTCGCGCGCTTGCGCGATGCAAGGAGTATCCTGGTCGTGTCCCATGCGCGCCCAGACGCGGACGCACTGGGGAGCACGGCGGCGGCTGTCCTGACCTTGCGGCGCGCTGGATGGCAGGCGGCGGGGTGGAGCAACGATGGCATCCCCCCCTCATTGGCATTCCTTGTGGACCCGACGCTCTTCGTTGCCGACGCCGGAGGACCCTACGACCTCTACCTGCTTGTGGACGTCTGTGATGTCCCCCGCGTAGGCGCTGGTTTTCCTGCGGGCGTGGATCGGAGCGCGTTGGCGTGCATTGATCACCACCTGACCTCCCCGGCGCAGCTCACGGATGCCTACCTGCACGATCCGGAGGCTGCCTCCACATCGGAGTTGATCTATCGGCTTGCGGTAGCGTTGCAGGTGCCTCTGGACCGCGCGCTGGCGCTGCCCCTCTATGCGGCCCTCGTCGCGGACACCGGTGGGTTTCGCTACGCGTCGACCCACGCGGGTACGATGGAGCTGGCCCAGCTCCTGCTCTCGACAGGGCTGGATGTGTGGTCTGTGACCTCGCAGATCTTCGAGAACTACCCGGCCGATCGTCTCGCGATCCTGGCCAGGGTGTTGTCCACCCTGGAGCGACGAGCCGGCGGGAAGCTGGGCGTCCTGCGCCTGGACGCCGCGACGGCGGCGCTGGCCGGAGGCGACGCGACGATGCTCCACGGTCTGGTGAACTACGCCCGAGGCGTCCAGGGCGTCGAGGTCGCCGTCCTCTTTCAAGAGTTGGGTCCGCATTCGTGGGAGCTTAGCTTTCGCAGCCGCGGTCGTGTGGATGTCTCGCAGGTGGCTGCTGGGCTTGGAGGAGGTGGCCATAGGAACGCCGCAGGGGCCAGGGTAGAGGGTGACGTCGAGGCGTGTCTCGGTGCGTTGGAGCGCGAGGTGCTTCGTGTGCTCGATGGCTAGTGCCTCGCTGGTCGATAGCAGGAGGGTTGGCCTGTGAAGGGGGTGCTCGTCGTCGACAAGCCCCAGGGAGCCACCAGCTTCGATCTCGTACGGGCGCTCCGTGCAGTCTTGCGTACGAAGAAGGTTGGCCACTGCGGCACCCTGGATCCCATGGCTACCGGTGTGATGGTGCTCTGCGTGGGTAAGGCAACGCGGCTGGTGCCCTACCTGAGCGCGGCGGACAAGGTCTATGAGGCGACGCTCGTGTTCGGGACCACGACGACGACGGACGACGCGGAGGGCGAGGCGCTGTCGACGCGGCCCGTCCCGTCGCTGAGCCACGCCCAGATCGAGGGGCTGCTGGAGGGCTTTCGGGGAGCCCAGATGCAGGTGCCTCCCCAGGTATCCGCGCTGCATGTGGGTGGGGAGCGGGCTTACGTGCGGGCGCGGCGTGGGGAGGTGGTTGCCATCGCCGCGCGCCCTGTGGACGTGCAAGCGTTGACTTGCCTCGCGTGGGAAGCGCCCGAGTTGCGGGTCTCAACGCGCGTATCCAAGGGGACCTACATCCGCAGCCTGGCGCGGGACCTCGGGGAGGCCGTCGGCTGCGGCGCTCATCTGAGCGCGTTGAGGCGGACCCGGAGCGGTGCGTTCTCGTTAGGACAGGCTGTCGACGGCGAGGCCCTGATCGCGCGTCGCTTGCGGCTGGAGTCCGCCGATCTGATCTCGCCCTGGCTGGCCCTGGAAGGCATGCTCCCTGTGGATCTCGTGGCGGATGAGGCGCTTGCCTTTCGTCAGGGCAAGAAGTTGCCATGGCAGAGCGCCTGGGGCGAGGCCCGAGCGGGCACGCTTGTTCGCTGCCGAGACCCCGAGGGCGAGCTCTGCGGCGTCGCCGAATGTGTCGAGATCGATGGAGAGCACCGCCTGCGGGTGCGGATGGCCATGGTCGAGCCCTGAGGGTGAGTGCTAACGTGAGGGTTCCCGTCTGCCCCTGGCGCCCCGCGGCACCAGGGCAGCGTGGCGCTCCCTGGTGGGCCAAGACTACGCTGGCGCGGTAGAGCAGCGCGGCGTTGCGCGATTGTTCGGCGGCCCGGTCAAGAATATCGGGGTTCCGCTTGCGAAGGGTGCAGGGGCGTGCTTAGGTTCTTGACTTGACCCATCAAGATTGGGTCGAGCGCGTGTGCGTCCCCTTGTCGTCCGACCTCGGATCTCTCCGGCCATGCGAATCTCTTCCAAGAGCGTGTATGCGATGCGCGCACTCTTCGACATCGCGTACCACAACGGCGGTCGGCCGACGAAGGTGGAGAGCATCGCCGAGCGTGAGGAGGTGCCTGCGCGATTCTTGGAGCAGATCTTTCAGGACCTCAAGGCGGCGCGCCTGGTGGGCAGCAAGCGGGGTCCGGCCGGTGGGTACTTCCTCTTGAGGACGCCTGAAGACATCCGGCTGGGTGACGTGATTCGAGCGATCGAGGGGCCGATGGAGCGGCTGTGCTGCTTTGCGACCGATGCGGAGATCAAGGCGCGCTGCTCCCTGACGTCGAAGTGCGTCACTGCGGCTGTCTGGCGTGACATCACGTTGGAGATCGACGCCCTCTTGGATCGGGTGACCTTGAGTGAGCTTTGTCAGAAGGGAGAGAATCTAGGCGTGCCACGGGAGGCCGATGAGAGCATTTCCTACAGCATCTGAGGGTCAGGTCGTCGGTGCTTTGGCGGCAGGGCTAGGTCCGCGCTTCGTTGGGCGAACGCCCCTCTTCCCGCTGCAGCGATGCGACGGGAGCGTTTGGATCAAACGGGAGGGCCTACAGGCGACGGGTTCGTACTTCGATCGCGTCGCGTCTTGGCAGTTGGCGCAGCTTCCCGCCGGGCTTCCCTTGGTGGTGCGTGGCTGGACCTCGCACACGGTGGCGCTGCTGGCGTTGGCCAAGCGCGCGGGGCACAGGGTTAGCGTCGTGGTGGACGATGCTTCGTCGCCCCGATTGCGCGCGCTGGCTCAGGGCTACGGTCCGCGCGTGGTGCGAGCCAAGGCCGGAGAGATCGATGCGGAGGTGCAGCGAGAGGTCGACGCAGGCGCCTTGTTGGTGTCGAGGTTGGAGGTCGCGGCGCACCTTGCGGCGTTGCGGGAGCTCGCCGCTGAGGTGGCAGAACAGCGACCAGCCACGCCTCGGATCTGGGTTATCCCTGCGTACGCTTGGAACGAGGCCCAGGCGGCAGCGCTCCTGTCGGCGATGCTAGGGACCAGGGTTGAGGTCCACCTCGTCGAGGACGATGGGGACGACCGAGAGCGCATCCTCTCCCCCTGCGCGGCCATCCGCCGTACGCAGCTCGGCCATCGGGAGGGCTGGCTGGTGTCGCCGCTTGGCGCAGAGCTGGTCGACCGAGCGATCGCGCTCGCGGCCGACAGTGATCAAGAGGTGGTGGTGCTGGTGCCGGAAGACGGTCAGCGCTACCTAGGCTGGTGGTAGGGACGCCTTGGTGCGCATGGGCACAAGGGCAACGAGGTAGGACAACAGAACCGGTGGTGAACGCACCACCCAGGGTAAGGAGTGTGGCGATGGCTGTGACAGTGTTGGTTCCGACGGCGTTGCGAAAGTTGGCGGGTGGTCACGAGCGGCTTGAGATGGAGGGGTCGACCGTGGCCGCGGTGATGGAGAGCATCCGCGCCGCGCACCCCGATCTTGCGGCGCAGCTGGTGGATGAGAAGGGCAAGGTACGACGTTTCGTTAACCTCTTCGCCAACGATGAGGACATCCGCTTTCTGGACGACGTGAACACGGCCCTCTCCGATGGAGACGAGCTCAGCATTGTGCCCGCCATCGCGGGCGGGCTGGGCTGAGGGCGCGCCTTGTGGACACAGCACCATGACTCCCTCCTGGACCTGGTGGGCAACACCCCGCTGTATCGCTTGCGGGAGGTGACGCGGGATTTGCCGCCCGAGGTCGAGGTGTTCGCCAAGCTGGAGTTCTTCAACCCTGGGGGGTCTGTGAAGGATCGCCCGGCCAGGCAGATGCTCCTTGACGCGATGGCACGCGGCGATCTTCGTCCGGGCAGTCGGATCATCGATTCGACCAGCGGAAATACGGGGGTTGCCTACGCGATGCTGGGAGCGGCGCTCGGGCTGGAGGTGCACCTTGTCATGCCGAGCAATGTGTCGGAGGCACGTAAGGACATCGTCACCGCTTACGGGGCGCAGGTTCACTACAGCGATCCCCTGGAAGGCTCTGACGGAGCGATCCGGATGGCCAAGCAGATGGTGGAGGAGTCGCCCGGCACCTTCTACTATCCGGACCAGTATGCGAACCGATCGAACCCCAAGGCTCATGAGCTAACGACGGCGCCTGAGATCTGGCGTGACACAGAGGGGCGGGTCACTCACTTCGTCGCGGGGCTCGGAACCACGGGCACGGTCACGGGGACATCTCGCGGCCTGAAGCGTTTCCGGTCGGATATTGAGGTCATCGCGGTCGAGCCTGACCAAGCTTTTCACGGGCTTGAAGGTCTCAAGCATCTCGCCTCTAGCTTGGTTCCCCCCATTTATGACGCGGCAGCACATGACGAGAAGATGCCTGTCGCAACGGAGGATGGGTGGGACATGGCAGAGCGACTGGCGCGGGAGGAGGGTCTCGCCGTGGGCTATTCGTCTGGCGCCGCCGTCGTCGGTGCCCTCACGGTGGCGAAGCGCCTGGACCGAGGTGTGATCGTCTGCATTCTCTGTGACCACGCGGACCGCTACATTCAGCGACCTCGCTCTCTGCGGAAGGCCCAACCATGATCACCGTCGCCGATCGCCTCAGCGCGGAAGCCGTGCTGCCGGATGTGTACGCCTCCGTCGAGCCTGCTTGGCCACAGGAGGGCTGCGGATTCGTGTTCCTCGACCCGGAGCAGGACCGGCTGGTGGTGCTGCCTACAGCCAACCGTGCTGAGGAGCTGCACGCCCGCTTCCCCGACCGTTACCCCCGCGGAGGGGCCGACTGGTTCGAGCCGGACATGAAGCCTTGGTTGCGGGCGCTGCGCGCAGGCTGGACTCCCTTGGTGATCTACCACTCCCATCCCGAGGTGGGCGCTTACTTCTCCAGCAGTGATCAGGAGATGGCGGTCATGCGAGACGACGAGGGTCATCTCCAGCCCCGGCACGCCGGCGTGTTTCACTTGGTCGTCAGCGTGCGCCAGGGGAAAGCCGATGGCGCGAAGCTCTTCACCTTCGAGCACCAGCGCTCATGTTTCGTGCCTTGCGCGGCTTACGACTCCGAGGGTCGCGTGCTGCCCTTCCACGAGGAGCCGTCGTCGCCGGGTAGGGAGCTGGAGGGGACTCCCGGACCACGCCACGCGTGACGCGCACCGTGTCAGGGAGCAGGTGCGAGCGTATCGAGTTGCATCCCCTGCAGGAGGGTGCGCCAGCCCCGCCTGCTGTCCTCGGTCAGCGTTGCGAAGGCGATGTCCGGATCGTGAGAGAACACGAAGGTTGCGCCTCTTGCCTGCCACACACCAACTCGCTCGGCCTTCTCGCGCACAGAGACCAGCGGCTGTACATCGTAGCCCATGACCCAGGGGACAGGTAGGTGCGCTGCCGTCGGCACGAGGTCAGCGAGGAAGACGACGAGGCCTGCGTCGCTCTCCACCTCGACCGCCTGCATGGCCGGGGAGTGGCCATAGAGGGGATGGACACGCACACCAGGCCATAAGGTCGCCGCGCCGTCGACGAGATGCAGCTTCGGGGCGAGGTCAGTGCCCAGCCAAGCGAAGTCATCGCGGCGGAAGGACCCGGCGTCGCGCAGGGACGGGCGGTGGGCCCAGAGCCAGTGCTCACGTTGGACCCAGTGGCGAGCACCGGGGAAGAGGGGCGTCCAGCCGGAAGGGGTGGCCTTGCGCAGGCCGCCGCAGTGGTCGAAGTGGAGGTGAGAGAGGACCACATCCGTCACGTCTGCGGGTCGGACGCCCACAGCGCTCAGGGCGCTCTCGATGCCCACGTCCGGGTTGAGCCCATAGATGGCCCGCTCCTTGGCGGTCCAACAATCGCCCATGCCGACATCGACGAGAGCCAGGTGTCCCTGGCCCTCCAGGAGCAGCGCGCGCCCCGCCATGGGGATGCGGTGCGACGCGTCCGGAGGTGCGACTCTCTCCCACAGGGGGCGTGGGACGATTCCGAACATCGCGCCGCCGTCGAGCCCAAAGCGCGACGCGGTTAGAGCTCTACACTTCATCACGATTCCTCTGCTGGTGCTGTGTCGCCGCGTGGGGGTGCGGTCGCGCTTCGTTGACCGCCCGAGGCGTCGCGAGGTAGGCTCCTGGCCTTGAGGCCGCTGGCCTCCCCTCCCTGCCTAGCCAAGTTGGACATGCGTCCGCGGGATGCCGACCCCATCGAACAACGAAAGCTGAGCCGGGGCAAGCGAATCGCTCTGGTGCTCGGTTTGTCTGCGCTGACCGCGTTGGTCGTCGCGACGCTCATGGTGCGCTCGTGCGCATCCGACTATCGTCCTCTGGAGGAGCGCGCGCTCGGCCAAGATGAGCTGGTGCAAGCGCTCGGTCGCGAAGCTGCGGACGTCGGTAGAGACAGCGAGGGGCAAGCGCACGAGGAGGACGTGCCGGAGGAACCCGTCAACGTGATCCATGGGGTGGTGCTGCGTCCCACGGGTGAGCCGGCGGCTGGAGCGCTTGTCACGGCGCAGGCGACGGACAGCGAGACCTTGTTCGAGGCCATCGCAGACGTCGCGGGGCAGTTCACTTTCGATGCGCTCCCGGAGGGACTCTACCTGGTAGAGGCCTCTCTCGAAGGCTTTGGGCCGGCGGTAGCCATTGGCTTGCGCCCCCCTGTCCAGCGCGTGCAGCTGACCCTCCAGGGTGGGCGCGAGCTCTTCGGGTTGGTGCTGCAGGGTGCCGATCCAGTCCCCGGCGCCCTGCTGCGCATTGGGGCGCCCGGGGTGTTTCCTCCGCGGAGCGCCCGCAGTGACGCGGCGGGTCGCGTACGTTTCTCGGGCCTTCGGCCGGGTCGTTACGAGTGGGTGGCGACAGCGGAGGGTCGTGGGAGCGGCTTCGGGGGTACCTTCGTCGTCGACGACGCGAGCGCGTCAGCACAGGAGCTGCGGGTCGAGTTCCCCCTGCAGCGGGCGCCTACGATGCGCTTGCGCGTCGTGGGGGGCAGTGAGCGGGTGCCCGTGGAGGGCGCGGTGCTGAGCGTCTCCGCGCAGGCGCTCCACGTCGTGGCCGTGCACAGCGTGCTCCAGGCGAGCGAGACGGAGATTGATTGGTTGCCGCGCGGCACCTACCACGCGCGTGTTCGGGCGCCTGGCTACTTGCCCTGGGAGGGTCCCCTCATGGTTGGCGCTGCTGCCGAGCGCGAGATCGTGCTCGCCCGGGGCGCGCGTGTCGAGGGTGTCGTGGTTACCCAAGCGCAGCGCCCCGTGCCAGGCGTGCAGTTGACCGCGTATGTCGAGACCCCGGAAGGGGCTCGTTGGGAGCTGCGTAGGAGCCTCTTTGAGGACTTTCACCGCCTCGTTCGCACCGACGGGACGCACGCGTGGACACCCAGCTTCGGCTACGTGTCCCGCCGTGATGGCACCTATGCGCTAGGCGGGCTGCCAACCGGCACGGTGCGCGTCGTGGCCGAGCATCCAGATTTCGCCCCCGCGGTCAGTCGGCCAGTGACGCTGCTCCCCAACCAGGTCTACGAGCCCCTTCGTTTGGTGCTGGAGCCCGGCCGTGCGTTGCGTGGACGCGTCGAGGATGGCCGTGGGGGGGCCATCTCTCGGGCGCAGGTGAGCTGGCGGCCGCGCGCCGTGCCCCCATGGGCTGGGCGCGACGCACTCCTGACCGGGAGCGCTGGTACCTTCACGCTGGAGGGGTTGCCAGCCGCGGTGACGCTCTCGGTGCGGCATCCGGACTTTCGCGGGGTAGAGGTCGATCTCGACCTCCCGCCAGAAGGGCGCGACCAGTTTATTATCCAGCTAGGGGGCGAGGAGACGGTTATCGTGCGCGGTCGCGTCTTCACCGAGCGCGGGGAGGCCGCCGCAGGGGCGACCGTCTGGCTGATGCGCGGAGAGAGCGAGCTGCCGGTGTGTCGCGCGTCGGTCGACGGCTCGGGGTGGTTTGAGGCCGGTCCCTGCACCGCCCAACCGGAGCGGATCATCATCGCTGCGCCCAACCACGCTCCGCTGATCGCAGACCTCGGCGGTCGCACCGAGGAGCGCGAATGGAGGCTGCGGCGTGGTGGCGAGATCGAGATTGTCACGCAGCGAACACCCGTGGTGGTCCATGTCCGCAGCGTCGCGACCATCCCGCGGGCCCTGTGGCCTGCCCCGAGTCTCGATCTGGATCGCTGGAAGCGCCACCGGCTCCCCTTCATCGCTCCGGGCACATACGTCGTTGAGTGCCAAGCGGAGGGTTTCGGTTCGCGCGATGTGCGGGTTCAGGTGGAGGAGGGGCGCCGCGCCGAGGTGATGTGTCCGACGCTGGAGCGCCGCGTTGGGGTGCGGCTCTACGTGGTCGACCAGCTCGGCCGCCCTGTGCAGGATGCCTTGGTGTGGATTGACAACATCGAGACACCGCAGCGGACCATGACGAACGCCCTCGGATTCGTCGATTTCGAGTCGATGCCTGGCGTGTGGGCGCGGATGGAGGCGATGCACGAGGGATGGGGGCGCGGTGAGTTGTCGTACTACATCCCATGGCGGCAGCCGACTGACCCCCCCCGCATCGAGCTCAATCAAGTGGTTGGGGGCGGAGACCCAGCGGAGCGTATCGCGGAGCTGGCGGGTTGGGGGATCTTGGCGGTACAGCGCGACGCTGGCTTCGTTGTCGATCTCCTGGAGCCGGGTAGCCCCGCCGAGGGCAGTGGCCTGCGGCGGGGGGACGCCCTCCTGTGGATGCGCGCTCTCTCGCCGTCACGCTACTCGATCGGGGTGAGGCGCCGGGCAGAGGTACTCAGCTTTGAGCTATTGCGTGAGCCCTGACGCACCCTGGGAGCGACTATGGTAAGCATCTCGCCCGAGATCACCTCTGTTCGTACGATGTCGCTGCTCCTCATCGGCGCCGAGCTCCTGCGCGGCAAGATCACGGACGCCAATGGGCCCTTGGTCATCGAGGAGGCCCGAAGCGCGGGGGTCGCCCTCCGCGAGATCACGATGATCGACGATGATCTGCTCGGTATCGCGACGAGCGTCCGGCGCATGGCTGCCGACGTGGATCTCCTGGTCACCTCGGGGGGCGTAGGGCCTACGCACGACGACCTCACTCTCCCGGCGGTCGCTCAAGCCTTCGACGAGGACCTCTACGAGCATCCCGACCTCCGGGACCGGATCTCCGCCTACTACGCCAGCCGCCCGGAACAGCTCTCGGTGTGGCTCCGCATGGCGCGTGTTCCCGTGAGTACGCGGCTGGTGATGGACGAGGGGATGCTGTGGCCCGTCTATCAGGTGCGCAATGTCTACGTGTTGCCAGGGGTTCCGGAGATCTTTCGGCGACAGTTCGTTGCCGCTTCGAATCGTTTTCATCGAAGCGCCAGCGACATGCAGACGCTCTATGTCACGCTCAGCGAGGGCGAGATCGCGGAGCACCTCGAGGCGGTGCTCGCCAGCTATCCCTCGGTGGAGATCGGCTCCTACCCGGTGTTTGGGCGCAACACGAGCTTTCGTACCCGCATCACGCTGGAAGATGCCGACCCGCCGACGCTCGAGCGAGCGTTGGCTGCGCTGACGACGCGTCTGCCTCCGGCGTCGATCGTGCGTGTCACCCGCGGGAAGGCACCGCTGGTGGAGTGGTGAGGGGAGAAAGCCCGGCCGCCGCCTCCCTGGGGGCCGTTCCGGCGTGGCAGCGGGGCAGCGTTCGTGATGCGTGAACAGCTCCGATCAGCGGAAGCGCTCGAGGTAGAAACGGTGGAGCGTGCCTGCGTCTCGAAACGCGCCCGAGCGCCACGCGGACATCGCTTCTCCTCCCTCGACGATGCCGTGGTGCAGCAGATAGAGGCGGTCTGCAATGCGCTCAACGACGTCCATGGCATGGCTCACCAGGAGGACGGAGCCGCCCGCATCGCAGTGCGCACGGAGATCGCGCTCGAGACGCTCGACAGCGTGCGGGTCTAGTCCGGTGAAGCTCTCGTCTTGCAGGATGACCGGCGCACCGCTGAGGAGCGCCATACTCACGGCTACCTTCCGCTTGGTCCCACCGGAGAGGTGCCGCAGCAGGCGCCCCCTGACCTCCAACAGGCCGTCGTGTTCCAGGCGCGCTCGCACGCGCTCGGGCGCGTCCGGGCGTCCGCGCAAGGCGGTCACCATCAAGAGCGCCTCTTCTGCTGTGAGCCACTCGGGTAAGGAGAGCTCCTGCGGCGTCAGAACCACATGGCCCCGGGGATCCTCTCGTCGCTGTCCCCCGGCGTCCCACCACAGCACCTCCCCGCCGCTTGGGCGCTGCAACCCAGCGAGGATGCGGAGCAGCGTCGATTTGCCCGCGCCGTTAGGGCCGATCAGCGCGCTGAGCTCGCCCGGCTTCAGGTCGAGGGAGGCGTCGACCAGCACACGGTGGCGTCCATAGTGCTTCTCCACGCAGCGCGCTTCGAGCAAGACGGGATGCTCTATCGGCTTCATGAACCCTCGTCCTCCTTGGGGGCACGACGGCCCCACACACTCCGCACGCCCACGTGCACCAGGCCGACACCGAGGACCAAGGGAGGCACGAGCCACGCTCCGACGAGGAGCCCGACGAGGGCGAAAGGAACATAGCCCAGGACGCGTCCACGCAGCGCCGCGATCGCCAATGCGCCTCGTAGGGCTGCTGCGTCAGCCCACGCGCTGAGAGGGCCGCCGAGCGCCGCGCGTTCTTCCTCTCGCTCCCGGTAGACGGACCATGCCAGCGATGTCCCGAGGTAGGGTAGCAGGCTCCATGCGCCCCCTTCGGGCCCCCGCAACCACAGGAAGCCCGCGCTAAGCGCGAGGGCCCATGTCAGGACCGCTTGTAGCGGGTAGGCGCGCCGAACCATCCGGTCGATGACCGCACTCCAGAGAGCGCGCTCACCGGGTCCCTCGACGTCGAAGGGACGCGCAGCGATTCGATCGTAGACTGCGCTGCCGCTGGTCGTCTCCGCGTCGAAGTAGAGCATGAAGAGCGTGCGCTCGTCGCGCGTGAAGCGATAGCACGCAGCCCCGAAGAGGGCGAGGCACGCCACGACGGGGAGGCCCACAACGACGGTCGCGGCGTTGGACCAGCGGGGGCCTTCGCTGAACCACCACAGCCGCGCCACCTCGTCCACCCCGAGCTTGAGGAGGAAGGCCACAACGAGGACACCGGCGAAGGCGGCTGCCGGCGCGACCGCGAAGAGCTGTGCCGCGGCCTGCGCGGAGGCCCTGCGCCGCGCGACCTCCCAGGCGCCTCCCACGAGGACGCCCAAGAGCGCGAGCGACGAGAGAGGGAGGACAGCAGCCAGATAGGCGATCGCCAGAAGATGGGGTGGACCGAGTTGGCCATGAGCGAGCCCTACGACGAACGCCGTCCCCCAGAGCAGTGCGCGGAGCGCGTCACTTAGGAGCTGCGTGGCTGTGTGTGCGCTGACGGCCCCGCTGTGCAGGGCGAAGGGCTGAAGCCACCGGACGCGCTCGCGCCTCAAGACGACATCGAGGGCTCGAAGGGAGAGCCAGAGACCCAGGAGCACAGTCGCGTGGAGCGCGGCCTCAGCAGGCCAGCCCGCGTGGCGCGTGGGAGCGTGCAGCGCCCCGTCGGCGGGTAGGGGGCCCAACACCCAGCCGACGCTCGCCGCGATGCCCGCAACGGCCAAGGTTGACACCACGGAGCGCAGCCCGGAGTGAGCGCCATCCAGGTGTCGAAGCGTGTCCCATGTCTGACGAAACGCCGTCATGGTCCCAGAGAGGGGAGCTGCGGTGCCTCCAGACGTTCGAGCGCTGGCAGGCGCTCGGCGGGCCCTGCGATGATAAAGCGCAGGGGGAATGCGACCGGGGCTGGTGCGCCTCGTCGACCCACGATGGCGTCGAGCTCGCGCTCGATGCGGAGCAGCCGCCGCCGCGCCATCGGGGCCAGGCCACTGTCCGGATGCTCGCGGAGGAAGCGCTCGTAGAGCAGGCGCGCGTTGTCGTGCGCTCCCTGCTGGAGGTGCGCCTCGGCTGCGAAGAACACCGCCTCCGCGCGCGGTGGTGGAGCGTCGCAAGCGCTGAGCATGGCCGCGAGCGCTAGGGCGAGCCAGCCGCTCCGGCGCGCGCCGTCACTCCGGCGGCGCTTTTCGGTCGCGTTTCGCCCCACGGGCAGGCTAAGGAAGGCGGAGGTCATGTTCTCGGACGCTTGTCAGACGGGGCGAGGTCGGGACGCACCGCCCCGAAGGTTGGGAGAGCCGAAGGCAGGGGGAGCGTGGTGACGCGCGAGAGGAGCCTTCGCCGAAAGCGGGCGGCATCCGACCGGTAGGCGGCGAACCCGGGTTGTTGGTGAGACGAGGCTGGAGAAGACGGGGAGCGGGCAGGTGCGCCATTCGACACACTGGGTTGGCCTGCCGCGTTCACATGCGTAGGATAGGGGCGTCGCCGCCCGTGCCAAGGGATTTGTACCCCTCCGCCGTCAGTGGCTGAGGATGAGGGAGCGCAACGTGCAAGAGCAGGTACCCACGAGATCTGGATTTGTCACCTTGATCGGTCGTCCGAACGCCGGCAAGTCGACGCTCCTCAACGCCGTGCTGGGGCAGGACATCAGCATCGCGACGCCCAAGCCGCAGACGACGCGCCACCGGATCTTGGGTGTGCACCATGTCGAGGATCGCGGACAGATCGCCTTCTTGGACACACCGGGTATCCACAGGGATACCCGCGGGCGCATCCTCAACAAGCGCATGGTGCAGCTGGCCCTGGACGCAGTTCGAGAGAGCGACGCCGTGCTGTGGGTGTTGGATGTGGAGAGTGCTCTGCGCCAGCCAGATCGACCTCTCTGGGGTGAGGATGAGGACATCCTGGGTCTGCTTCAGCAGAGCGGTCGGCCTGTGGTTTTGGCGCTGAACAAAGTGGATCGTGTGAAAGACAAGGGGCGGATATTGCCTGCCTTGGCCTCGATTGGGGAGCTCGGGTTCTTCCGCGACGTTGTGCCAGTGTCCGCGCTTCGAGGATCCCAGCTCGACACGTTGGTGCAGGTTCTATGGGCGCTCTTGCCGGAAGGGCCCGCGCTCTTCCCGGCCGAGATGGTGACCGATCGCATGGAGCGCTTTCTGGCTGAGGAGCGGATTCGGGAGCAGGTGCTGCTGCAGACAAGCCAGGAGGTACCCTACGGTGTTGCCGTGGAGGTGGAGCGCTTCTCCGAGCGGGCAGAGGATGGCGTCCTGGAGATCAGCGCGCTGCTGCACGTCGAGCGAGATACGCAGAAGGCGATCGTGATCGGGCGGCAAGGTGCGCGGCTGAAGGAGATCGGTACGGCGGCGCGCTTGCGTCTGGAATCCTTCTTTGGGCGCAAGGTGATGCTGCACTTGCTGGTGCGCGTGCAGCGCGACTGGACCACCCGTCCAGCAGATGTGACGCGCTTTCTCGGAGAGAGTGGAGAGCAGCCATGAGCACACGCAGACCAAGACCCACGGGTACGAAGAGGCTGGGTGCGGCGGTCGCTGGGGCGCGCGCGCGTGCTCGGAAGCCAGCGCAGGGCCCAGAGCTCGGGCGCCCGACGCTCGAGGTCGACCCCGGCGTAGAGGACTGGAACGCCCGCTTCCTGGACCTCGATGAGGAGCCCGAGCAGAGCCCCGACGAGGCGGGTCACGACCGGATGGCAGCGGGCCTGTCATCTCACGAGGAGGCGTGGGTTCGGGTGCCGCTGATCGCGTTGGTTGGTCGGCCAAACGTGGGCAAGTCGCGGCTCTTCAACAGGCTGACAGGCACCCGTCACGCGATCGTAGAGGACATGCCGGGCGTGACGCGTGACCGTCAGTACGGCGAAGGGGAGTGGGATGGTCGCCTCTTTCATGTCGTCGACACGGGTGGCTTCGAGCCGCACACCGAGGACGTCCTGCTCACCCAGATGAAGGAGCAGGCGCAGCTGGCCATGGAGGAGGCCGACATCATCTTCTTCATGGTTGATGGACCGGCGGGCGTCATGCCTGCGGATCGGGACATCGCGAGCCTGCTGCGTGGCTCGGCGAAGAGCGTGATCCTGGTCGTCAACAAGATCGACGGTCCGAAGCACGATGGGCTGGCGGGGGAGTTCCATGCCCTCGGTGTCCATGACGTCGTCCCGGTGAGCGCGGAGCACGGGCGGGACGTTGACCTGCTCATGGAGCGGGTGCTGCACTTGATGCCTCGCGCATCGGAGGTGGAAGCCTCGCTGCAGGGGGATCTGATCAAGGTCGCGGTTATCGGCCGACCCAACGCTGGCAAGTCTACACTCGTCAACCGTCTGTTGGGTGCGCAGCGGCTGCTCACCTCGGACATTCCAGGGACCACCCGGGATGCCGTGCATACGCTGCTGACCAGGGGTGACCGGCAGTTCCTACTCATCGATACGGCTGGCGTGCGTCGGAAACGCTCGATTTCCCAGTTGGTGGAGAAGTACTCCGTGGTTCAGGCCTTCAAGGCCATCGACCGTGCGGACGTAGTGCTCTACGTCCTGGACGCGGGGGAGGGCGTCACCACGCAAGACCAGCGCGTCTGCGGACTGGCGCACGACAAGGGGCGCGCCATGGTGCTCTTGCTGAACAAGTGGGACACGATCGAGAAGGACCACCGCACGGCCGACGCCTATGTCCGCGGGTTGCGTGACACCCTCAAGTTCAGTCGCTACGCGCCGGTGCTGACAGTCAGCGCCAAGACTGGCCAGCGTGTGCACCGGGTGCTCGACATCGCGGCGGAGACGGTCGAGGCCCACCGGCGACGCGTCTCCACAGGAGAGCTCAACCGCTTCCTTCGTGAGGTAGTCGACCGAAACCCGCCACCGACCAAGGGGCGGCGACGCTTGAAGCTATTCTACATGACCCAGGTCAGCCACGGTCCCCCCACCTTCATGATCGCGGTCAACTACAAGGACCTGTTGCATTTCAGCTACGAGCGCTACGTGCTGAACGCGATGCGCGAGCGCTTCGGCTTCGAGGGCACCCCGCTGAAAGTCTTCTATCGCGAGCGCGAACAGCGGGAGCGTGACGACACGGAGCGCTGACGATGGAGGCCTCCCGCCCTGCAGACCCGCTGGTGCAGGCCTACTTGGAGGCCCTGCGGGTTGAGCGCGGTTACGCATCGCACACGCTACGAGCCTACAGCGTGGACCTCGCCGTCTGGACAGACTGGGTGCACGAGCGCGAGGGACGCGCGCTGCCGGTCACGTCGTGGGCGCCGGAGCATGCCCTCTCGTATGTGTCGCGGCATGTGAGCACGCTCGCTCGAACGACACTGGCACGGCGCTTGAGCGCGCTCCGTGGGATGGTCGGGTGGCTGGTTCGCAACGGCCACATCGAGAAGGACTGGACCCGAGCGCTTCGGGCGCCAAAGGCGCCCACCAAGCTGACACGTCACCTGACGGTCGACCAGGCCAACGTCCTCATGGACGCCTCCGCGTCACAGGACCCCGGACGGGCTGAGCGCGACCGTGCCATGTGGGAGCTTCTCTACGGGAGCGGACTCCGCGTTTCCGAGATGGTGGGGCTCTCCTGGGGTGATGTCGCGTTGGAAGAGGGCTGGGTGCGCGTGCGCGGGAAGGGCGCCAAGGAACGCATCGTTCCTCTGACAGGTCCCTCGGTAGAGGCGCTGGCGGCGCTGCGAGGAAGTGTCGAATCCTCCTCCTGCGTCCTTCGAAGCTCCCCCGTCTTCACCAATGCCCGTGGCGGACGTCTCACGGATCGGAGCGTGCGCCGCTTGTTGGGAGCCGCCCAAGCACAGATCGGGACCCCTGCGCCGGTCTCGCCCCACGGTCTACGCCACAGCTTCGCGACGCACCTCCTCGATCAGGGTGCGGACCTCCGCGGCATCCAGGAGTTGCTGGGCCACGCGAGCCTCCGCTCCACGGAGCGCTACACGCATGTCTCGGTTGAGCGCATGCTGGATGTGTACGACAAGAGCCATCCCCGAGCTCAACGCGCTTCAGGCGACGCCCCGAGAGGGTCGGGTGGCCCCGACGAGCCCTAGGCAGCGTGCACGCTGGTCGGGGGCTGCTCCAGGCTGACAGGCTGCCCCGGGTGTGGACGACCCTCCGTCGTTGCTCGCTTGCTTGGTTCGCTGACGTGTCTAGTTTCCCGGCGTCGGCTCTGCGTCGGCGAAGGAGGTGAAGCGCATGTTTCGGGGAACGACGATCCTATCGGTGCGGAGCGGGGCCGACGTGGTGGTCATCGGCGACGGCCAGGTGAGCCTGGGTCAGACGGTGATCAAGGGGTCTGCGCGCAAGGTGCGGCGGATGGCCGATGGAGAGGTGCTGGTTGGCTTCGCCGGCAGCACAGCGGACGCCATGACGCTCTACGAGAAGCTGGAGGGTCACCTTCGCGGGCACCGGGGGCAGCTCCTCCGGGCGGCGGTCGAGCTGGCGAAAGAGTGGCGTTCGGACAAGTACCTGAGGCGCCTGGAGGCGATGATGATCGCCGCAGACCGTGAACAGACCTTGTTGCTGTCGGGGACTGGGGACGTGCTGCAAGCCGAGGAGGGCATCGCGGCCATCGGCTCGGGGGGAAGCTACGCCTTGTCGGCTGCGCGGGCGCTGAAGCGGCACGCGACCCTCTCTGCCCGCGAGATCGCCGTGGAGAGCATGCGCATCGCAGCGGAGATCTGCGTGTACACCAACGACCAGTTCACGATCGAGGAGTTGAGCGCATCATGATCGAGTCACTGACACCGCGGGAGATCGTCAGCGAGCTGGACCGGTACATCGTCGGGCAGGATAAGGCCAAGAAGGCTGTGGCTGTGGCGCTGCGCAACCGCTGGAGGCGCCAGCAGGTGCCTGAGGATCTCCGCGATGAGATCGCGCCGAAAAACATCCTCATGATCGGGCCGACCGGGGTCGGCAAGACGGAGATCGCCCGGCGCCTGGCCAAGCTGGCGCAAGCGCCCTTCATCAAGGTCGAGGCGTCCAAGTTCACCGAGGTCGGCTACGTGGGTCGCGACGTCGAGTCGATGGTGCGGGATCTCGTGGAGACAGCGATCACGTTGGTGCGCACGGAGCACCAGGACCGGGTCAAGGCGCGCGCGCTCAAGGCGGCGGAAGAGCAGATGTTGGACGTCCTGCTCCGCACGGACGGGAAGCCCCTCGACAGCACGCACGACCGTGAGACCTATCGACGAATCCTTCGGAGCGGGGACTGGGGGGAACGCCTCGTCGAGGTGCAGGTCCAGGAGAAGGTGAAGTCACCCCTGGACGGCTTGAGCAACCGGCCGGGCATGGAGGAGATGGGCATCAACCTCTCTGAGATGTTCGGGCAGTTCATGCCACGGAGGAAGCGCACAGCCAAGCTGAAGGTCCGCGAAGCCATGCGCAGCTTGGAGGAAGAGGAGGCGAGCAAGCTCATTGACCAAGAGGCCATCGTGCAAGAGGCGCTCCACCGAGCACAGCACCACGGCATCATCTTCCTGGATGAGATCGACAAGATCGCGAGCCGGGCAGGAGGGCAGGGGCCGGACGTGTCGCGTGAGGGCGTGCAGCGAGACCTCTTGCCCATCGTCGAGGGCAGCCAGGTCAACACGAAGCATGGGGTCGTCCACACGGACCACATCCTTTTTGTTGCTGCAGGCGCGTTCCACCTGGCCAAGCCCTCGGACCTCATCCCGGAGCTGCAAGGCCGCTTTCCCATCCGGGTCGAGCTGGAGGCACTTGGCGTTGGGGACTTTGTGCGCATCCTTCAGGAGCCCAAGAACAGTCTTTTGCGTCAGTACGCTGCGCTCATGGCCACGGAAGGGGTCACCGTCACGTTTCGCGACGACGCTGTCGAGGAGCTGGCGCGCTGGGCTGACAGCTTCAACACGAAGCTGGAGAACATTGGCGCCCGTCGTCTCCACACCATCCTGGAGCGCGTGTTCGAGGATATCGCGTTCCATGCCCCAGACATGCATGGGACCCAAGTCGAGATGACCCCGCTCTATGTGCAGCAGAGGCTCCAGGACGTGGTCGAAGACATCGATCTGTCGCGCTACATCCTCTAGCCGCGCTGCATCCTCTAGCCGCGCTGTCCGTCCGCCGCGCTGTCCTCTTGTTGTCTAGGTCGGGGCGCGCTGCGTCCTGCGTTCATCCCTCGTGGTGCAAGGCACGCGGTGTTCGTCCTGACGCGAGGGGGCGGGGTGAGCGTTCTGTGCGCGAGCAGCGCTGTGCATTGCTTCGCCTGCGGGGCCCTCTACCAAACGCAGCGCGTCTCTTGCGCTGATGTCGCCAAGCGTGCAGACATGCCTGGACGCGGCCCGGGATGGTCGCCCATGGTCTGTGCTTTCCTTCCCTTTTGTGACGGCGCATGAGCGACACAACGCATCTCCTGGCGCTGGGGCAGCGCTTCAACAGCCTCTCGTACGGCCCGCAGCCCGTGGTTTTTGATCGGGGGGAGGGCATGCGCCTCTACGACACGGAGGGGCGCTCCTACCTCGACTTCCTGGCGGGAATCGCGGTGTCGACCTTGGGGCACGCGCATCCGCGCTTGGTAGCTGCGCTGCAGGATCAGGTCGCGAAGCTCCTGCACATCTCCAATGCCTACTATAGCGTCCCGCAGGTGGAGCTGATGTCGCGCCTAGCGGAGATCGCTTTCCCGGGCCGCGTGTTTTTCTGCAACAGCGGGGCGGAGGCGAATGAAGCCGCCATCAAGCTGGTTCGACGATTCCAGCGCGAGGTCCGGGGCCAGCAGCGCGCGACCTTCCTGGTGTTCGCGCAGTCTTTCCATGGACGTACCTACGGAGCGCTGAGCGCCACGGGCCAACCGAAGTATCACGTGGGCTTCGAGCCCATGGTGCCAGGCTTCGTGATTGTCCCTTGGGACGACATCGGGGCTTTGGACCAGTCGTGGACGGAGGATGTTGCAGGGGTGATCATCGAACCTGTCCAGGGGGAGGGTGGAATTCGGCCTGCATCGACAGACTTTCTCCGCTACCTCCGGGCCCGATGCGATGCCACGGGAGCGCTGTTGGTGTTCGACGAGGTCCAGTGTGGGGTGGGTCGCACCGGAGCCTGGTTTGCGCATCAACGCCATGGTGTACAACCGGACGTGCTCACGCTCGCCAAGGGCATAGGAGGCGGCGTGCCGCTCGGCGCGATGGTCGCCACCGAGGAGGCGGCCCAGGGCTTCGGTCGCGGGTCCCACGCTACGACCTACGGGGGCAACCCGCTCGCGACTCGGGCGGGGTTGGCGGTCCTTGACGTGATCGAGCAGGAGGGATTGCTTGAGCGGACAGCGCGCGTCAGCCATTACTTCCGGCGAAGCCTAGAAGGTCTCGCCGTCGAAGATGCGCGTCTGAAGGAGGTGCGGGGGGAAGGTTGGATGGTCGGATTGGAGCTGGATGTGGAACCAGCGTGCGTCAACCAGGTCGTGCAGAGCGCGCGTGAGCGCGGGCTGCTGTTGAACACGGCGGGTCCACAGACGCTCCGATTCGTTCCGCCCTTGATCGCGGAGGAAGCGCACGCGGAGGAAGCTATCCACCTGCTGCGTGAGACCTTGGCGAGCGTGCTGCCCTAGGGTGCCCCATGTGCACAGCGCGTTAGCGTGCGCCTGGCACTTCCAGCAATCCGTCTCGGAGGAGCTCGACCAGCGACCGCATGGCGATGAGTGGGTCCAGGCCTGAGAAGTCAATCAGGTCGGCCAGTGTACTCATCCCGTCGGCCTGCCCGAGCAAGAGCGTCTTTTCGACGTTGAGGCGAAACTGTCTCCACTGCTCTGGGCGGATGGCAGCGATGACGGGTCGGTCGAGGGGATCCAACGACTGCCGGAGCATCCGCCCGAACGCTTGGCCGACGTTCTGACAGAAGGCCCTGTCGGAGGGCGGGACGGGTCCTCGCTTGGCTTCGCTGACCAACTCCCATGCGGACTCCACGTCACCCTTGGTCATCGCCTGTCGCGCACTCTCGAGGAGCATCAGGACACGATCGATGGAGGGATCGCTGAGGTCCCGCATTCCAGTCACAGCGGGCATCTCTCGGGTGGATGCCTGGGAGCTCGTGTTGGCGGAGCTGGTGGGCGAGCTGATGTTGGGCAGGTTGAATCCGTCCTGTCGCGGGTGCGAGGTTGGAGAGCTGACGCGCCCTGAGGTTGGCTGCGACGCGCCTCGCTCCCCTTCGAGCGGCGTCGAGCGGGACGAGGGGGACGATACGGCGGCGGGATCGGTCCATGGCCGGGCCCACTCGGAGAGTGAGGGATCCTCCGGCACGTCCCAGGAGGGCGGCGGCTCTCCGCTTGGCTGCGCACCACCGGCCAGGGGCGTGGGCTGCGGCGGGAGGGTGCTGGGTGGGCTGTCGTCTCGGGCGAATCCCTCAAGAAAATCGACAGCAGCCTCTGCTTCTTCGAGCCTGAGCAGGCCGGAGTCAGGAAAGACGAAGTCCGGATCGAGGAGGTCTCCCAAGGCGCGCCGGAGGTCGACAGGCTGCTGCCGGGAGGGGTGTTTGACCAACTGGACATGCAGGAGGTCGAGCGCCAGGGAGATGCGTCCATCGAAGCGGCTGGCCAAGGCTGCCTTGAGGCAGTCTTGGGCGTGGGCAAGCTCCGCTGCAGCGGCCGATCGCACGGCCTCGTGGAGCAGTTCCTGATACTTGGGCTCTCGGACGTTCAACACGCGACCCTACATGCTAGGGCTGCTCTAACGGCGCAGCAAACCATTGACGATATCGAGGGTGTGGCGGAGCCGATCCAGCAGAGCGCTCAGCTCATGCGCTGGTAGGGAAGAGCGCATAGCGCTATCTGCATCATTGAGCAGATTCTCTGCCTTTTCAATGACCCGTTTGCCCAAATCCGTCCCCCCGACACTTTGCCGGACTCGAGGCAGGATCTCGGTCAAGTCATTGCGACGGTTCCGGACCTCCGTCAAGAGCTCACCGGCGACATCCGCCTGTTGCACTTGCACCATGTAGTCTTCGTTCTCGGTGATCATGCGCTGGATCTCGTCCTCGGAGAGACCCGAGGTCGAATTCACCGTGATGCGTTGTTCCTTCCCGGTCTCCAGATCTCTTGCAGAGACGGCGAGGATTCCATCGGCGCTGATGTCGAAGCGGACCTCCACGTTGACACTGCCGGCTGGCGCCTGCCGCAGCCCTGAGAGGACGAACTCACCGAGCAGCTCGTTCTCCTCGGCCCGGCGGCTCTCTCCTTGCAGTACCAGAATCTTCACGCTGGTTTGGTTGTCCCTGACGGTTGTGAAGATGTGGGACTGGGAGGTCGGTACGGTGGAGTTGCGCTCGATGAGTACCTCGAACTCTCCGCCGTGGACCATGATACCCAACGAATGGGGCGTGACGTCCAAGAGCAAAACATCACGCCGCTGGCTGTTGAGTGCGAATCCCTGAATGGCGGCGCCCACGGCGACGGCCTCATCTGGGTTGACGCCCTTGCGCGCCGGCTTGCCGAAGTACTCGGTCACAGCCTGCTGAATGGCGGGCATCCTCGTCATGCCCCCGACCAGGAGGACTTCGTCGACGTCGCGGGTGGACACGCCAGCTTCATCCAGGGTCCGCTGGCAAATGCGGAGGGTTGACTGGATGAGGTCAGTGACGAGCTCGTCGAGGTGCTCCCGGGTCAAGGTGCGTTCGAGGTGCAGGGGCTGGTCCTGGGGCCCCGCCGCGAGGAAGGGGAGGTTGATGGGGGTGGCGTCCGCGCTGGAGAGCTCGACCTTGGCCTTCTCGGCAGCGTCCTTGAGGCGCTGCATGGCCATGTCGTTGCCGCGGAGATCCATCTCGTGCTCCGTGGCGAACTCGATCAGCAGCCACTCGATGATACGTTCATCGAAGTCCTCACCTCCAAGGAAGGTGTCTCCGTTCGTGGCCAGGACATCGAACACCCCGTTGTTGATGTCCAACACGGAGATGTCGAAGGTGCCGCCTCCGAGGTCGTAGACGGCAACCTTCTGGTCCATCTCCTTGTTGTAGCCGTACGCGAGCGCAGCAGCGGTAGGCTCATTGATGATCCGGAGCACGTCGAGTCCGGCGATGCGACCGGCGTCTCGCGTCGCTTGGCGCTGCGCGTCGTTGAAGTAGGCAGGAACGGTGATGACGGCTTGCGTGGGCTCTACACCGAGGAACTCCGTCGCGGTCATGCGGAGCTCCTGCAAGATCATGGAGCTGACCTCGGGGATGGAGTAGACTTTGTCACGCAGGCTGATGCGCACGTCGTCGTTCGGGCCGCAGACGATTCGGTAGGGGAGGGTCTCGACCGCATGGTTGATGGCGGGCGAACCCCACTTCCTGCCGATGAGGCGCTTCGCGGCATAGACCGTATGGGTCGCGTTCGTGATGGCCTGGCGTTTCGCCATCTGCCCAACGACACGCCGGCCGGACTCGCTGATGGCGACCATGCTCGGCGTCGTCTTGTAGCCAGCGCGGTTGGCGATGACCGTCGGAATCCCGTCGACCAGGACGGCGACACAGCTGTTGGTGGTCCCGAGGTCGATTCCAATGACATGATCCATGGACACCTACTCTCCCGGCTGTTGGCCGCTGCGCAGGCGTTCGATGGCTTCCATGCGACGCTTTGACAGGGGCTCGTCTGGGTCAATCAGCAACGCACGCTGGAAGCCTCGTGCCGCGGCCTGCAGGTTCCCCGCTCGGAGCGCACACTCTCCCGCGAGCGAGTACCACCGAGCGGACCGGTCGCCTAGCTGGTGGGACTTCGTCAGAGCGTCCTGCACGACGCTAAGAGGCTTCTTCATCTCGAGGGCCAGCACGGCCAGCTCTTGGAAGTCACCGGTAGACGGGGACACGTGGCTCGCCTTCTGCATCGCCTCCCAGGCCAGATCAAGGTCACCGCTCTGGCGATGCGCCTGGGCGTCTGCGCGCAAACGCATGGCGTAGGCGCTCTCCTGCTCGTGGGTAATCGCGGGGTGCTCTTGCGTCCTACGCGCCTCCCGGGGCGGGGCGATCTCATGGGTGGCGGTCGGGTCGCGTATCTCGAAGCCTCCGGCTGAACTGAAGGTGGAGGCCGTCGTGACCGCTTGGGTGGGGTGCGTCGTCCTAGCGCGTCGCGATCCACGCTGCACCTCGTCGTACGCAGCCGTGAGGGCCCGAAACACGCGGTGGACGTCGTCCGCATAGGGCCCGATATCCAGACGGAACCACTGATCCGGGTGGAAGACCCTGGAGAGCTCGAAGTAGCGGCGCCGCGCTTGCTTCGCGTCGTTCCCAACGTCACCGCCGAGCAGCTCGCTGGGGGAGAGGCGATCGACGTTGGCCGCGTAGTAGGCGACGACCTCGCGCATTTCCTCCTCCATGGCCGGTGCCGAGGAGGCTGGTGCAGCCGCTGCCAGCGCAGCCTCCGGGCTAACGGGCCAGTGCAGCGGGGGGACAAAGCCCAGCACTCGCTCTGCGCGCTCGGCGAAGGTCGTCGCTGGTGCTTGGGGTCGGCTGACGACCGACAAGCGGCTGTCGGCGAGCCGCTCCGTGGATCCCCAGCGGCCGGGCTCCGATGGGGTCCGTTGCCAAGGCTTCGCAGCGGTCGGCTGAGATGCCTGGCCTCCGCGCCCCGCGAGGCTCGGATCGCGACCGAAGCGTCCCGGGCGCTGGTAGGAGGGGTCTTCGCCGCCCACTTCGTGGGGTGAGCTCTCGCCCGTCTGCCAAGGCCTCGCGGAGGGCGGAAGGGTCTTGCCACGGCCTGCCATGCCAAAGCGGGAAGGCGAGGGCGCCGCCTGGTGCGGAGACCCACCGTCCGAGGGCGCTGGCCGAAACGAGGTCTGGGCAGGCCGAATGGTGGCCTGGGCGCGCGGCTGTCCCTCGACCACCGGACCGGTCGCTCGGGAGGAGACGCGCGATGAGGTCGGTGATGAGGCGCGAGCCCAGGGCGAGGGCGCAGCCGCCGCCCGCGTTGGGCTCGTCATCGACGCTGGTCGCTGGAGGTCGACCAGGCCGACATGCTCCAAGCGCAGCATGATCTCGGCGACCTCTTCGATCGGTCGCCCCACAAGCTGACTGACCACCGACACCTTCGTCCGTCCATCAATGCGCGACAAGACGAAGCCCTCAAGCGTGCTCAGCGCGCCATCCGATGCTTGCGGCATGCGGGCAATGCGGGGAACGGCGTCCGGTCCACCAATGGCTCTGATCGGGTCTCCAAGGCTCATGCAGAACGTCCCAGTATAGCTTTGTACCCGAGGCTCGTGACGCACCAACACCTGCACGTTGGCTGGATCGGGCGGTACGCGCCCGCGTCCGGCGCGAGGCCGGACCCGGCAGGGAGACTAAACCGTATCCAGCGCGAGGTGCAAGCTTCTGCGCGATCGGGGCAGGCGATCTCACAGGGGTTGGCAGTCCCTCGGCGCGCCGCCGCCGCCAAGTCCCCGATCTGCCGCCCTGCGGGGGACGTCCCTGAGCCCCTGCGAAGGCCTCCACGCGGAGACCCTCGCAGGTGTGTCGCGTTCAAGCACAAGGGAACCCTTGCCTCCGCTCGGCAGCAGAGACCTGCCAGCAGCGCCTAGAGCTGGTCCGCAGAGGAGGTTCTGGCCCATCCGATGGAGCCGTCACGCGCTGCTCGGACGAGCGTCTCGACGTAGTCCGGAACCGCTGGGCACCGCAGCCCCAGCGGTTGCAGCAGGCGGGCAGCCTCCATCGTGTTGAAGCGTGCCCGCGTGTCGAGCTCGTCGACGCGAAGGCGCCCAGCAGCGGCGAGGGGATGGAGCCACGCAGCGTCCAGGAGTCGGTCAAACCATCCGCGGCGCCGCGCCTGAAGCGCCGCCATGCGGCCGACGATCTCGTCCACCAGCGACACCACGCTCGCCAAAGAGAGCGGATCTGGGTCGACAAGGTGGAAGGTCCGGCCTTCTGCCGCCTCCTCGCGTCCCAAGGCCAACATCGCCGACGCGACGTAGTCTACCGGCGCGAACGCTACCGCTCTGTCCGACCAACTCCCCGACGGCAGCCGCAGGCGCCCAGGCTCATGGACCAGCGCGTTCAGCAGGAACTGGGGGCCATCGGTGCGTCCCAGCTCCCCCGTCCGGCTGTCGCCCACCAGGATGCCAGCGCGCGAGATCGTGATCGGGAGGTCGCCGGCTCTCCGCCGCACCAACATCTCCGCCGCGAAGCGTGTCCGCTCCCACGTGTTCCTGAAGCCCTGTCCCCGCTCCAGCTCCTCCTCCAGAACGACCCCTGCGCGATCCCCCGCGACGAAGCACGTCGAGTAGTGGTGGAAGCGACGCAAGCGCGGACAGCGGCCCGCGATCGACAAGAGGTGCTGCGTACCGCCAATGTTGACCGCTTCGACCAGCGCCTTGTCGCTCCCCAGATGATAGAGCGAGGCGATGTGGACGACCTCGACGATCTCATCGCACCAGGCCGCAAGCTCGCGCGACTCTTGCCCGAGCTGCTCTGTCGTGACGGTCCCAGGGCGCAGCGTGACGCGCAGCGCCCACCCAGGCATCCCGCGTGAAATCTCCCGCTCAGCCCGCTCCAGAAGGTCCGCGCGCACGATCCCGAGCACGCGCACCTCAGGGCACTGCTGTAGAAGCCGCCGAACGTATCCCACCGCGACGGCGTGAGGGAGGCCGGTCACCAACACCAGACCGCCGCTCATGAGCCCATCTCCCGACCCGCGCCTAGCCCCCACCCCATCAAAAGCTGCTCGACCTGGTGGCGGAGCGCGTCCAGACTACCATCGTTGCGCAAGACGTGCGTCGCTAGCGCCTCCTTCTCTTCCACAGGGGCCTGGGACGCTATCCGCGAATGAGCCTGCTCCTCGGTGAGACCATCCCGGGTGCACAGGCGCTCCACCTGCACCTCGACGGGGCAGCTCACCACCACAACCTCCGGGAAGAGCTGCGCACGACCCGTCTCGAAGAGCAACGCGGCGTCGTACACCACGAGCGCAGCCCCAGCGGTCACGGCCTCCTGCAGCGCCTCCGCGCTTCGCTGGGCGATCATGGGGTGGAGGATGCTCTCCAGAGAGGCCCGAGCTGCGGCGTCGGCGAAGACCCGCGCGCCCAAGGCCTCTCGGTTGAGCGATCCATCCCCATGAAGCACGTCCACGCCGAAGACCTCGACGACGCGGGCCAGGCCCAGGCTACCCGGTGCGACGACCTCCCTCGCGATCTCGTCAGCGTCTACGATCACGGCTCCAGCCGCACGAAGCATGGAACTCACAGTGGACTTGCCCGTCGCAATTCCTCCCGTGAGCCCGACCAAGCGCACACTCATGGTTGCTCCTCGTCGATCCCGACGCTACGAGGCATCGGCACGAGGGACCTAGCATGGCGCTTCCGTGTCTGCCTAGTCTCCGACGCTCCCGTCCTGCGACGCCCTCGTCCCCGAGCGGCACCCTGGCCCACGTCTTTCGATGGCGCGCCGAGGGCTCGCCGCTCGTTACGTCCCCTCTCGTCTCTGCGTCTCGTCCAAGTTGTGCGGTGCGGCCTGACCCCGAGCAGCCCATGTCCGCAGCGGCTGTTCGACCAAGGCGCCCCGGTGCCGCGTTTCCCCTAGGAGGGTTGCCGGATGGCCTCATCCGTCTCAAACACCCCATTGGTAAGGCTCCTTGCTGGAGAGCGCTGGGCCCTCACGTGGCAATTCTGTGCGTTGCTCGCGTGGGCGGCGTCGGATCGCATCGATCCCATGGTTGCCCGGGCGCTGGCTCTCCTCGCCTGGACCAGCGGAGTGGTGCTGGTGCTGCGCCTGTGGCGCGCCTCCCGGCCTTCCGCCGACAGGACACCCGCAACCCCCCACCTCCCGGGGGTGTACGCGCTCCCGTGGCCCTTCTTCCGCGCAGAGATCTCCCCGCAGGCCCTGGTGCTGCTCGCGCGCAAGTCGACCCTGGCTCGCGCGTGGCTGACCCTCACCTTGATCGCGGTGGTAAGCCTGCTGCCGGTGGCGCTGCTCGCGACCCACCACGGCCAAGCGGCGGGGGAGGTAGCGCTGGCACGAGGCCTCTCCGCTGAGGCGCACATCGTGCGACTGCGCCAGGGCGTCGACGTGCAGCGCATGTTGCCCTACACGATGACCTGGACGAACAGCGAGGTCGACGCGCAGGGTCGTGTCCTGCACACGGTGGAGACCGGTCACCCCTTGAGGGACGCTCGCGCCAGCGTCGTGCTACAGGAAGGCCAGCGCCTTCGCGTCGGGTCCGATCGCTGGGAAGTCGGGGCGCTGCGCGACGATGGGGGGCTGCGGGCGTTGCACGTGCAGGTCCGAGCAGCGGGGGTGACGACCTCCGTCGCCTTGGCGCCCGGCGTGCCCGTTGCTTTGGAACATGCCTCGGGTTGGCGCCTTGCCTTGGCTGACGCATCCGACCCGGGTGTCGCTTGGCTTGTGGCCCAAGGAGAAGGCCACGAGGTCCTCGCTCGCCTCACGCCGGACGCTTTCTCGGTGGCACGAGGAGATGCCTCTTTGCCATTTGAACTTAACTGGTTGGAGAGAGAGTCAAGAGTGAATCTCGTTCTGTTTTGGACGGACAGCCCTCTCGCGTGGCTCGCGGGTGCTGCGCTGTGGCCTGTCGTGGGCGTTGTGTTGCTGCTCGCGCTCGGGACCCTGCGCGCACCACCCATCGTTGTCGGTCGTGACGGCGACCACCGTTTGCTGGTGGTTGCAGGGAGCGAGGCCGCCGCGCGGCGCAGGGCGTGCGACGCTATCGCGGCCATCTGCGGCGAAGGTCTGGCCACGGAATCCCGGCGTGTTTGGGAGGTTCCGACGCCAGAGGTGTCCGCCCCCGAAGGCCTCACTTCCCTCCGCCGGGGCGCGAGTGCCGAACCCGTCGGCCGAGAGGCAGAGCGCGAGGAGGCATCATGATGCTGGTGAAGAAGACGAGCTTCATCAAGAGCGGTACGAAGCCGGAACACTACCCCCCGGCGGAGCTCCCCGAGATCGCGTTTGTGGGTCGCAGCAACGCAGGCAAGTCCAGCTTAATGAACAGCCTGATGTACCGGCGGGACCTCGTTCGGGTGTCCAACACCCCCGGCCGAACGCAGCTCCTTAGCTGGTTCTCGGTGAACGACCAGATGCTGCTCTGCGACTTGCCTGGCTACGGCTTCGCGAAGGTCCCGCCAGCGCTCCGGCAGCGTTGGGGCCCCATGGTCAATACCTACCTCAGTTCGCGCGAGAACCTCCTTGCGCTGGTGGTCCTAGCGGACGTTCGCCGGGGGTTCGCGCAAGAGGAGTTCGACCTCATGAGCGCTTGTGTCTCCTTTGACCTCCAGCCCGTCTTGGTCGCGACGAAGTGCGACAAGCTCTCGCAGGCGCAGCTCTATCGGAGAAAGCAGCAGCTTGGCGAAGCGTTGCGCTGCGATCCCGAGACGGACATCGTGTGGACCTCCGCGACGACGCACCTCGGGCGTGATCGCCTCTGGGCGAGGCTGTCCGCCCTCCTGCCCTCCGGTCATGTCGCCTGAGGCGCCACCGTCGCTGAGGTTGGCTCAGCCCGCGGAGACCGACGCCATGGCCGCCCTCCTGGGTGCGGCCCAGCCGACGTGTTGGCACGGTGAAGCGCTGCGCGGGGTGATCGCCGCGCCGGGTGGCTACGGCATCGTGGCCTGCGTAGGGGAGGGCCTCGTGGGGTACTTGGTGGCAGCGCGGGCTCTTGATGAGGCAGAGTTGCTCTTCATTGCAGTGGCCCAACCCAACAGAAAGCGCGGGGTCGCGGCCGCCATGCTGGAGCGGTGGCTCCTTGATTCTCGACAAGCGGGTGTCCTGCGGTGGTTTCTCGAGGTCCGGGAGAGCAACATCGCAGCGCGCAGCCTCTATGCGGCGCGTGGCTTCCGCCAGGTGGGGCGTCGCCGAAGGTATTACGAGGACCCCAGCGAGGACGCGCTGGTCCTGGTGCGGGAGGCGTCCACCGCGGCGCTGGAGGCGTGATCGTGGTAGGCCTGGTGGCGCCCCGTGGCGGGCTGAGGTCCTCGTCGGCCCGCGCGGTCTTTGGCGCAGCGTTCGGGGCGTCCGTGACAGCCGCTGTGTCACGAGGGTCCCCTGGGAGCTTGCCAGTACCCACGGCTGCTGATAGGCGCTCGGGACCGGCGCAGGAGCGTCGTTTCAATGCGAGAGGTGCGGTATGCGGCTGTACAGCGGGAAGTTCAATCTCATCGGAGAGGAGATCGTTCAGGCGCTCATCGACGCCTCTCTGGTCGATATTGAGCGGGGTCAGCGAAGCGAGGCCGAGTTGGACGTGGTCGGGGTGTTGCGTGAGTACCAGCGCATGGACCGGGACCTGACACAGCGCTCACGTGACGCCGCTGCAGTGGACGGGAGCAACGCGATGCAGGCCAAGCGGCGCCTGGCCAAAGAGGCTGGCTTCCGCGTCGGCGACGACGCCATGGACTACCTCGTCAATCAGATCATTGAGACCTTCGTCCATTCGGCGCACATTGAGGAGATCTACGGCGAGGATCGAGAGCTTCGCGCCGTCATCACTCCGATTCTGCGCAAGCATACCCAGGATCGCGATGACGAGTTGGACGTTGAGGTCCGCTCCAAGATCAGGAACCTGCAGGAGGGTTCCACGGCCTGGGACATCGAGTACGAGAAGGCCTTGCAGCGCATCAAGGAGCGGAAGGGGCTGCAGTGAACCCCGGCGGCGAGCGCTCAGATCTCTTGTGGGCTGGGCGTGGACCCGACGAGGCTGCATCCCGCGTGTGACGCTGCCAGGTACAGCCGCGGGTTGGACCGCGTGCCCAGCCTGCGTCGCCATGCCTAGGGGCTGGCAGCGCAGGGAAAGAGCAGGGACGGCGGAGGCGCGTGAGGCGTGCCACATCGACCCCTTAGGGCGCAGGACCATGGAACCCCAGCTTCCGACTCGCTGGATCGTGCAGCGAGCTGCCTCTCCCAGAAGCGAAGACGGCGTTCGAGGGTCCACCCGGGCATTCCCCGCCAGCCCAGCGAGGCGTCCTCCAAGGCAGCTTCGGCGCACGCAAGGGCTGCCTCGTCGAGGGTCGGAAGCCACGCGGCGATGCCCGCGAGATCCCCCGCCGCGACGCGCTCTTCTGCGGCGAGGCGCGTCTCCGCCACCGCCCGGCAGACGACGTCCGTGTCGTGGACCTGGCGCGGCGCCGACCAAGCCTCCGGCCACGAGAGCTGGGGGCAGCGTGCGTGGTGTGCGTAGAGCCACTGAAGCAAGGCGGAGGGGGCGTTGTCGACCGTAGCCTCGGTGTCGGCCAGGTCCAACGCAGTCCCCTCCGCAGCAGCGCTCGCTGTGGCCAAGAGGCGCGGCAGCCACCACAACTCCTTGGGGGAGCGGTCCGGGGGAAGCGGCCCTGCGTGAGCACACCCCTCGCGGCGTTCCCAGCGTCGACAAGCGACCCGCACATGGAGATGATCGTCGTGGGGGCGAGCATCGCTTGGCTGGCGCAGCGCCCAGGCCGCGTGTGCGAGCCTCTCACTGCCTGCCTCCGTTGAGGCGCCGTGCGCCAGCAGTGCGGCGCGCAGTGGTTCGGAGACGAAAACCATCTGCACGTTGTCTCGGCCATGCTCAAGCAGGAGCATCAGCCACGACCACGTGGTCGCGACGTCCCATGTCTCGCCACGTGGTCCGCGGTGGTCTGCACCCGGCCATGGTGTCATCGCCAACGCCGCGACCGGGCGCCCTTGCGCGTCGCGGAGGAAGAAGGCGACGTCAGCATCCCGGCCACTCTGGTGCGAGCGGCTCCAGCGGAAGGGGCCGCCCCCGCGTGCCGACAGGTTGCCATAGCGCAGCCGCAGATCGCCCCCCGTCACCCTGACCAGAGTGTCCGCGACTTCGTCCAAGAGCCCTACCAGCCCGTCCGTGCCGAAGCACGTCGCTCGCGCAGCCACCCCGGGCAGAAACGCTACTTGGGGTGGATGGAGGGCTACGCAGGCCTCGCCGGACAAACGACCTGCAGCAGGTGCGCCAAGGGACTGAGATGCTGGCCTCTGGCGTTCTGCATCTCTGCGCTGGGTGGCTGGTACGTCGAGCAGATTGCCTGGGGTCCAGACGAGGTCCATCCCCGCCGCCCGTCCCCCGGCGTTTGCGCTCGCGCTGGGGCTCAGCGTGACCATGACGATGAAGAGCGAGCAGGGAAAGACGCCGCCAGCGAGCTGGTGCGCAAGGCGTGGCTGCAACGTGGCTTTTCGGGAGGCGCGTCGTCGCATGGACAGAGAGGGCGGTCTCAAGGTAGCCTGCGAGCACGTGGACGGGAGTTTCACCGCTCTGGGCTCGCGGCGGGTGGGGAGCAGACTAGTGCGGAGGGGACGCGGTGTGCAAGGCGTTGGGCTGAGGGCGTGGGAAGGGTGGAGGGCGTGGCGTGGGTAGACATCGTCGAGGGCTTCTGACATCGGCGTGGCCGGTGCTCGCCGGGTGGTGGTTGATCGGTGGCCTGTTGGCGCTCGGTCCCCTGCGACCCTGGGTGCCGCCGGCGACCCTCCTGGACGTGACCTCGGGCCTTTATTTGACCGAGAGGGCAGGCCTAGTGAGGTCGACGCCCCTACGGCCTGGTGACCTCGTGCTTCGGGTCAACGACCAGGCCGTGTCCTCGCCTGCGGAGCTTTCGGAGGCCGTGCAGCGGGTGCGCGAGCCCGTGGTGCGCCTCACCGTAGAGACCGCTCCCCGCGTCCGACTCGGCCTCGTGGATGCGGCCCGCTGGGAACAGCTGCGGGAGGCGGTGGACGATCAGATGGTCGTTCTGTGGACAGGATCGGAGGAGCTGCAGACGCGAACTCGCGCCTTGGATGCGCTCTTCGCGGAGGATCCGGATCGCCAGGTGGTGTTGCAGTGGCAGGAAGGCCGCAGGCAGCTGACGGGGCCCTTGAACCTAGAGCGGACCAAGGTATCCCTCGGGGCCTTCTGGCTTTGGCTCGTCACTGGCGTCGTGTTGTGTGTCCTCTTTTGGAGGCAACTCGCGGCGCTGGTACCCGGTGAGCGTCGCTCGGTGGGAGCAGCGCCGGAGATCGTGGCGTCAGGGCTTGCCCTCTGCGTCCTCCTGCAGGGTGCGGAAGGGGGAGCCCATCCGTCGCTCCTGCTCGCGCTCGGCGTGAGTCTGATGGCTTGGGGGCGAATCGAGGCGCTCCGCCGGCTGCAGCTTGGGGTTGCCGCCCTCCTCAGGGGGGCAGGCCTCGCTCGCGTCTTGCTGGCAGGGCTCGTAGCGGCTTTGGTCTGGGCACACATCCAACCCCACCGGCTGCCATCGGTGGAAGGACTGCGTCTGCTGGCCTGGACATTGGTCGTACTCTATGCGGCTGGGGCGGCGATCGGGGCGCTCGGCTTCCGGCAGGCACAGACCCGCCTGCGACCTCTGTGGCCGGTCGCATGGCTGTGGACCCTCCCGTGGACGCTTCTGGGTGCCATCGTGCTGCTGGGCGTTGCCCCACTGGACGATGCGCTCTTGTGGGTCGCCGTCGCGGTGTCCGCTAGCGCAAGTTGGGCATGGGGGGTTGTGACCTCGTTGTCCTCTGACACGCCGGATCATGTCGTGAGTGAACCCACGCCCGTGGCGAGCCCGCAGCATCTTCTGGAGCGTGCTGAGCAGATGATCGCTGGTGGGCAGGCATCGATCGCGATTGGGGCCGCGGGCCATTACCTGTGGCTGAAGCCAACGTCTCTGCCGGCGCAGGCGACGCCGGTGTGGACAGCGGTCCGGGCGGGTGAGGAGCTGGACGCTGCGCTAGGAATCCTCTCGCTGGAGGGCGGCGGCTACCCCCAGATCTTGGAGGCACGGGACGACGAGCAAGCCGTGGAGGGCTTGCGGGTGGGTGGTCAGCGCGTGCTCTTGGTGCGGAGCCTCCCCCTCGCGAGCGGAGAAGGTCTCTATCAGGCGTGGCTGGTGGTGCTCGCCCCGCGAGACGACGAGGACATCCCCTTGCCTTCCGGGGACGTGCTCGATCGCATGTGGGAGGCCCTGACGCCTTTGGTGAGTGACGCGCTCGGCATCGAGCTATGGCGCCTCTGGACCTTGCTCGGGGTACCCGGTCAGGTCGAGGGTGTGGGGGCGATGCCCGCCGCCCCCAGCGGTGAGGATGGCCCGCCGCGGCATGGGTCAGCCTCGGCTTCGGTGACGGAGGATCGTTCGGGCATAGCCGCGGAGGGTGTGCTCCGCGACCTGCTGGCCCGCCGCTGGGCGGCAGCCTATCCCGTTGACAACGACGAGCTCTTGACGCCCACGGAGCGCAAGAAGCTTGTGTCGCTGTCGCAGAAAGGGTCGCCCTGTCTGATTCTCGGAGAGCCCAGCGTTGGGAAGACTTTCTACGCGTACGCGACGCACGTCGCGGCAGGTAGGCCTGCTGCGCTCTTCGGCGTTGTCGACGCTGCTCACCAGCCCCCTGACGTGTTGGCGCTGGAGCTGCTGGGTGACACGCACCAGCCGGGGTGGTTCTCGCTCCTCGGGCGTGGGGGGACGGTGGTCATCAAGGGGGCGTGCGGGTTGCCCTCCGAGGCCGTGCTGCCGTGGGTTGGCGAGGCCGATCGCGCGGGTGTCGCCCTGACCTTTGTGGAGACCTATGCGGGGCCAGAGCGGGGGTTGCCAAGCGTCGTTCCGCGCTGGGTGAGGGAAGTCGTCGGGGGGCGCTTCCTGCACGTGGCCCCGCTGCGAGAACGCAGCGGCGACATTCTTCGCTTCGCAGACCACTACCTCATGGAGGCTGCGTTGGCCTTCCGACGCACAGTTGTCACGTTTTCGCCCGAAGCTGAGGCCTGGCTGGTGCAGCAGCCGATGCTGGGGAACCACGATGAGCTTCGCTATATCGTCCGCCAGGCAGTCTTGCGAGCTAGCGGCGAGCAGGTAGACATGCAGGCGTTGGGCGTTGGGGAACCCCTGGTCGAGGAGCAGACGCTACTCCCCGGGCTGGACGAGCCAGGCTTCCAGGAGGAACGCGAGGGCATCCAGCGCGCTCTCGAAGCAGCCCAAGGAAACAAGAGTGAGGCCGCCCGCCTCTTGGGCGTGTCGCGAGGTAAACTGCTGCGCCGCATGGAGAAGCTGGGGATGGGCTGAGCGCGATCGCGACCACGGTCCTGTGCCATCCTGCGCCGAGGGGTCGGAGGGACCCAGCCTCGCTCTACGGTCTCGGCTCACAGGTCGGGCGTCCCCGTGCCATCCTGCGCCGAGGGGTCGGAGGGACCCAGGGGCTCGCGGGTTAGGTCATCTCAGGGTGCCGGGACCATGCCTCGACCGATCTCGACGCACTCGACCAACGCGTCGAAGGCCTCGGTGATTCTCGGGCCGAGTCGAGCGATGGGATCGGGCGCGATAGGGCACACGACGGGCGCTTGCACGCCGCTACTCAGCAGAGGCTGCAGGCCCATGCCGGAGTCGCGGAGGCTGGCGTCGGAAGCGTCGATCAACACCACGGGTCGCGCGGCCGTCAGTGCCTCGGCGTCGAGTCGGACCCAATCGCCCTGCGTGAGGGCGTTCTCTGCCCCTGCAAGTTCTAGGAGCTCCTGGATGAACGACGCCGGGCCAGCCGCGAAGAAGGGGTCGCGCCCGACCAACACGACGACCCGCGGCGTAGCCTCGTGCTGCGCGCGTGCGCCAGGACCTTCCGGGGGCATGCGGGTGGTCGCTCCCATCGTGACGACCGCTCCGTCCAAGAGGGCGGCCTCCGCGGCAGCGCCCAGGAGCTCTCCCGCCATGGAGTAGGTCTGTCGCAGGTCTGCTAAGCGCGACAAGGGCCACACGACGACGTTGATTCCCGCCGCGCGGAGGGCAGCGAGCGCAGCCAGCTCCGACTGCATGTCCCCGACGATGACGTGGGTAGGTCGCAGCGCGAGGATCGCCTCGAGATCAGGTGAGAGGCCCGAACCTACGCTCGGCAGCAACCGGACATCCGGGGGATGGTTGCAGTGTTGGCTGCGGCCGACGAGCAGGTTCTGTCGGCCTAGCGCAGCGACGATCTCCGTCACTCCCGGCAGCAGCGAGACGATACGCAGTGTCTCTTCCGCCTGCGCTGGGGCCTCTCCGCTCGCCGCGGTGGACGCCGGGTCTGCGTCCCCTCGCGGGCAGGCGCAGAGGAATGCGAGCGTCAGCGCGAGGCCTAGGCGCGTTGCCGGCGCGGCGCCGGGACGCTGACGGCGGTTGCTGTTGCGGGTCGGGAGGTGCATGGCGGCTGCTGGCGGGTTGGTGAGCGTGGCTGCGCAGGGCGCACGGTGGAGAGAGCATAGCGTCGCCTTGGCTTGGAGAGAAGGGGAGCGACCACGCAGAGCCGTCGCGACTCTGGCTAGGGGCAGCGCGGCTCGGGGGGAGGCGTGATCCACTGGCGGCGGCCGTGTGACGGCCCCATGCAGCTGCGGATGCCCCTTCCTGCCTTCGGCTTCATGGTGGAGGTCAACGCCACGTTGCCGCACGCGAAGGGTATGGCTATGCCTTGTCCGTCCGGAGCATGGGCAGCGCGCTGTGGCGTCCTCCCTCCGAGCTCACTTTCGATCCGGGAGATGTGGCATGCACGATGGCAGGTGGATGCGCGCGCTGGCTGCGGTGGGTTGGTGCGCGCTGGGCGTTGGCGTCGCGGGATGTGAGGGCGCAGCCCCGGCGGTGAGGGCCCAGGACCACGTGGTGACGCAGGGGGCGCCGGTCGTCTACGGTGACGATGACCGACGTGACTTCTACGATGTGTCGTCCCCGCTGTGGCGGCAGCGCACGCAGGAGAGCGTGGTCGCGTTGATGCCCTCGTCCGCCCTCGTGCCAGCGGGCGCGGGGCGCTTTCGCGTGCGTGCAGGCACGTTGCGGGAGGAGTTGGGTGTCTGTGAGGACGAGCGCTTTGCCTCTCAGCCGGCTGCTGCGTTCTGTTCGGGCACCCTGGTGGACGACGATCTCGTGCTCACCGCAGGCCACTGCTTTGACAGTGCAGCTGACTGCAATGGCATGCGCTTCGTGTTTGGCTACTACCTGGCGACGCCGGGCAGTCCGGTGGAGGTGACCAGCGCTGAGGTGTTTCGGTGTCAGGAGGTCGTCTTGAGGCGCCTCAACGGAACCAGCCGCCCGGAGGCGACACAGGACTACGCCTTGGTGCGTTTGGACCGCTCGGCTGCGCCGCGTTTCCGACCGGTACCCCGGAGGCCTTCCCAGGATCCCTTGCGGGTCGGTGAGGCGCTCACGCTCATCAGCTTCGGTTCTGGGTTGCCTGCGAAGATCGACCAGGGTGGGCGTGTAGCCTTTGTGGGCCGCAGCGCGAGCGCGACAGGTTTTGGGTTGCACGTGGACGCGTTCGGCGGTTCGTCGGGAGGGGGCGTGTTTGACGCGGCGGGCCGGTTGGTCGGTAGCCTTGTGGGCGGCGAGGAGGACTACGTTCGTCAGGGCAACTGTCTGCGGCCGAATCGCCTGCCTGCGACACCCAGCAACGCTTTTGAGATCGCGAGCTTCGCGGATGTCGCGATCGCGGACCTCTGCCTGCTAGGATACCCGAGCGGTCGCCTGTGCACGCTGGACGACGCGTGGACCTGCTCAGCGAGCGCCCGTGGGGGGGACGACGGCTGTGACTGTGGCTGTGGCTCCTGGGATCCCGACTGCGACTTGGGCCCGTCGACGGCTTGCGCTGCGGGTCGTTACTGCCGCACGGACCTCGTGTGCGCGGACGAGCGTTCGTCTTGGGAGCGTCCTCCGCTGCCAGCGGGCCTGCCGCTCTTCGACGGCACGAGCGGGGAGGGCGGCGGTTTGTTCTGCAGCGCGCTGCATCGCCGTCCTTGGCCCCCGGCCGGCGTGTGGGTGGTGCTCCTGGCGCTCTTGGCGGGGAGGCGTCGCGGCGGCTCAGGGAGGCGACACCTCAACCGGACGTCGGCGGGGTGAATACACCTGGGTTCATGATGCCTCGGGGGTCCAGTGAGCGCTTCGCGCCGGCGAGCGCCGCAGCGAAGGTGTGCCCAACGTGGTCCTCATACCACGGGCGATGCAGTCTCCCGACCGCATGGTGGTGCGAGAGGGCTCCCCCTTCCTTGATGAGCGCGTCCGTGGCAGCGCGCTTCAGGCGCCACCACCGATCCACGGTTGCGTCGCAGTCGTCAGCGGCCGCGGTGAGGAAGGTGTAGTAGGGTGCAGGCCCGTCAGGATACACGTGTGTGAAGCGGCATGAGATGCCCACGGTCTGACCCTCGGCCGCAGCGGCGGCGCAGAGCGCCTCGCGCACCGCTCTGTCGAGGGCGGGGAAGCGCTCCCAGGTGCACGACGTCTCGAAGGTGTCACAGAGGACACCGACGCTGAGGAGCGCGCCCTGCAGGTAGGGAGCTCGCAGAAAGGCTCCGCGCCATGCACCGGCGTCATCTTGCCTGCGGGCTTTATCGCCTTCGTCGAGGAACTGCGGTTCGTCGGCGCGTGCGCCACCTGCGGCGATAGCCACCGCCTCGGCGTTCAGATAGTCGGACTGTAGCGCGGTCGCGTGGCCCTCGAAGCCGAGCAGGAGGCGGGCACGTCCGTCGCGAGCGACGCGGTGCATGAAGCACTCGAAGGGGTCCAGGAGCCGGCAGGAGGCGGGCATCCAGCCAGCCTGGACGATCTGGCGGCAGGCCGCGGCACCCTCTTCGAAGGAGGAAAACGCCAGCACCCCGTGCGCACGGAAGCGAGGCCGTGGCCGAATGCGCATCCATGCTTGGGTGATGACGCCGAACGCTCCCTCGCTTCCTAGGAAGAGCGCCTTGGGCTCAGGTCCGGCGCCATTTCCGGGCAGAAGGGGGGTGTCAATCTGGCCTGCCGGCGCCTCGATTCTGATGGACGCCGCGAGGTCGTCGATGTGCGTATAGCCAGTCGCGTAGTGCCCGCCGTTTCGGGTCGCCAGCCATCCTCCGAGGCTGCTGAACTCGAAGGACTGCGGGAAGTGGCGTAGCGTGTATCCGTGGGGTCTGAGCGCGTCCTCAATGGCCGGTCCCAGGATGCCAGCTTGGAAGTGGGCGAGGCGGCTGGTCGGGTCGAGGGACAGAAGCCGGTCTAGGTGGGTCATGGTCAGGACAGCGTAGGCAGGTGCGTCCTTCACGTCTGGGGTGACCCCTCCAACGACGCTGGTTCCACCCCCGTAGGGCACGAGGGGCACGCCTGCGTGGTGGGCCCAGTCGAGCGCTCGTCTCACGCCCTCCTCGTCGCGGGGTGCGAGGACCACGTCTGGGCAGTGCGTGAACTGCCCGTGAAAGGCGCGGCACTGGTCGGGAAAGGAGCGTCCGTAGGTGTGCCGGATGCGGTCCTCGTGGCTGCTGCTGGCCGATGGGCCCCACCCGTCCGGCGCGGTGATGCGCGAGGGGCGGATCGGAACGTCCGTGATAGGCACGGCCTCGCGCGGCGCGTGCACCGCCACGCCGAGCCACCGGGCGACCTCACGCCCGAGCGCGTTCCGCTCCTCCCGGCTTGGGAAGGCTTCTTCCCAGCCCCAGCACCAGTGGCTCCTTCTCCCCGTCGACATGTTCCCTCCCCCACGCATTGACTCAGCTTGCGGACGCGCCGTCTGCCTGTGATGCTCCCGTTGAGCGGCTGCCCGGCGCAGCGCGCCGCAGCATGCTGCTGCGGGGGCCACTCTGACATAGCCGGAGGCGCGCGCCTAGGCGCGCGTTCGCTGCTCGGAGGGGGGGACGGTCCTTTGAGCGCTCCGCCAGGGACGTTTGGGAGTCCAGGTGGAGTGCAGGCGGGTCAGGGGAGGGAACCCTGTGCTTCGCGCTAGCGCCGCACGGTGCCTGCTCACGATTCCAAAGGTCAACCGGTTGCCAGCGTTAGCAAACTTGCTATGCTTACCAGGCGTCGTGGTGTGCTTCGCTAGAGATGGATGGATAGGTGCGCGACCGATTGGAGGTCCTGAGATGAGAACGATGTCCTTGCTGGCTTGCCTGCTCTTCTTCAGCGCGGGTTGCCTGGAGCCCGACGAACAGCCCGGCGGCAGCTCCCCTGGTCCTGAGTCCCGGGAGGACGTGCTCGGCGGGCTCCCTTCGGACGACAAGCGTGACGTTGGGGCAGGCGACGACTGCGTATGCACGATGGAGTACGCGCCCGTCTGCGGCGTGGACGGTGAGACCTACGGGAACGCCTGTGCGGCGGGTTGCGCGGGCGTTGCGGTTGCGCATCGTGGTGAGTGCCAAGGGGCGCCTGACGATGCTGCTTGTACCTGCACCCGTGAGTACGCTCCGGTCTGTGGTGTGGACGGTGACACCTACGGGAACGCTTGCATGGCTCGCTGCGCGAGGGTGGATGTCGCGCATCGGGGCCCCTGCCCGGACGAGGGTACGCCACCGGGTGACGACTGCGTGTGCACGATGGAGTACGCTCCCGTCTGCGGAGCGGACGGCGAGACCTATGGGAACGCTTGCGCTGCAGGCTGCGCGGGCGTTGAGATCGCTCACCGCGGTGAGTGTCGCGAGACGGATCCTCCGGTCGACCCGGACTGCGTGTGCACGATGGAGTACGCCCCGGTATGCGGGGTAGACGGCCAGACCTACGGCAATGCGTGCGCTGCGGGCTGTGCGCGCGTCGAGATCGCTCACCGCGGTGAGTGTCGCGACGGGACGGACCCAGGTGATCCTTCTTGCCGTTGCACGCGGGAGTACGCTCCGGTGTGCGGGGTGGATGGCCAGACGTACAGCAACGCCTGTGTAGCTCGCTGCGCAGGGGTCGAAGTGGCGTATCAAGGTGCGTGTGATGAGGGAGGGACGTGTGACGCGTACTGGGAGGGATGGCGCTATGACCCGCGCGAGTCGCGCTGCGTGCAAGGTTCCGCGTCAGGCTGCTCGAATCCCTTCCCCTATGAGAGCGAGGAAGCGTGTCGTCGTGCGAACGAGTCGTCGTGCATCTGCCCGGATGTCTGGCAACCGCTGTGTGGTCGCGATGGCAGGACCTATGGCAACAGCTGTGAGCTGAGATGCGCGGGGGTAGAGGCGGCTCATCCGGGTGAGTGTCGCAATGAGAGCTGCCTGGCCTACTGGACGGGTTGGTATGTGGACGAGGACTCTGGACGCTGTGTCGAGGGTGGCGCGTCAGGGTGCAGCAGCCCATTCCCTTACGAGTCGGAGGAAGCGTGCTTGCGTGCGAGCGGCACCGACCGCTGCGAGGGCTTCCGCTACCAGCTCTGTCAGTCGCAACGTGACTGTCTCCGCAGCGAGGTTTGCGCTGACATTTCGGACCGGTGTCGTCCGTCCGTGTGCAGCTGTGATCCTGAGACCGGCGCCGCTGGTGCTTGCACGCGCGACTGTCGCACAGGCTACGGGCTCTGCGCCCCTCGCGTTGCGGATTGCGTCTGCCCCATGGTCTACGATCCCGTGTGCGGAGAGGACGGCCGTACCTACGGCAACGCCTGTGAAGCAGCGTGTCAAGGCGTGGGTGTGCGTCACCGCGGGGAGTGTCGGTGAGGGGGTGGGGCGCGCACGCCACGCGTTCGCTGCTGCGGCGCTCGTTGGTGGCTTGTGCGCTCGCGTGCTTGTTGAGCGCGCACTCCCTGGCGTCTGAGGTTCAGGAAGATGCTCCCTACGCAGGGGAGGTCCGTCCGGAGGGGGTGTTCGAGGTCGTCGTGGCGACCCCCTTCGCTGCCTATGAACGTGTCCTTTGGAGGGTCGTACCGCTTGCGCCGGGAACCTGGATGATCAGCGCGGAGATCGTCTGGCGCGGCAGCGACAGGCGCATGAGACCGACGCGACTGCTCCAGGAGGAAGAAGCCACCGCGTTATGGCGTGCGGGCGCGGCCTGTCAGCCGCAGCGCAGTGGCGCGGTGGCGGAGGGCCACACGCCCTCGGACGAGGGTTCTGGGACCCTTCGGTGGTCGGATGGGGTGGTGAGCCATGAGCTGCCACTTGAGGACCTGTCCGTGGAGCCCTGCTGGGGCCCTTGGCTGGATCTATGGGCGGAGCTGGGGGCCGTGCTCTCAGTAGAGGCGCACCCGGTCTGGACGGAAGGGGAGGTAGGGCACCTGCGCTGGCGTGCATCGGAACCGACCCTCGTCCAGGTGGGGCCTTGGGTGTTCGTTCCTCGGGACAACCAAGGGACCTTGGTGTTGTCTGCGGGTCGCTATCCAGTGCGTTGGCGTGAATCGGATGGCGAGCTGCGTGAAGAGGTGGTCTCTATCGAGGCGGGCCGGCGGGTGCTGATGCACCTGCAGGTGGCGCCACCATCGCTCGCGGGTGGGGGTGCGAGCGTCGACCTCGGACGTTGAGGCAGCGTTTGGCGCGGCAGGTCGGGCGCGGCGATCTCGATCCGGTGTCAGGCGCTTGCGCTCTTGGGTGTCGCAGCGGACGCAGCGTCGGGTCGGTCGGGCGCGAGCGCAGCATGGAGGCTCCCGTCGTCCTCGGTGTCACCGTTCCGAAGGAAAGCGTCGACGAGCTGGAGCGCTGGGTTGACGTTCAGCTCTTGGAGGCGGCCGGTGTGTTTCATGAGGGCGACGACTTGAAAGCACCCCATAATGATCCACGCCGTAGCGCGTGGCGGTAGGGAAGCCGCCACTTTGCCTGCGTGCTGCCAGCGCAGGATGGCCTGCTGGAGGATCTGCAGAGCCTGCTCTTGGTAGGGCAGGTAGATGCTCTGGACTTCAGGGTCGTCCAGTTCGGCGCTGACGAGAAACACCATCTTGGCGAGCTCTGCGTTCCGTTCCAAGGTGGTGCGATAGAAGTGCAGGAGCGCGCCGAGGCAGGCTCTGGGGTTGTCATCGTGGGCCTCGACCACAGCCTGGAGCCCACTGATCAACCTCTCGGCGGTGCGCTCGACGGCAGAGGTGAAGAGGTCTCTCTTGCTGGGGAAGTAGCGGTAGAGCAGCGCTTCAGCGACCTGTGCCTCCTCGGCGATCTGACGCGTTGTCGCGCCATGGTAGCCACGCCTGGCGAAGACGCGGATCGAGGCGCGCAGGAGTTGCTTTCGGCGTTCCGCAGCTGGGAGGCGCTTTGTGGCCATCAGCGCCGGTCCGCTGTCGGGTGGACCAGGGTATCGCTGCCCTCGGAGGGGGGGCTCGCGGCGACGTGCGCCTTGCGGGAGAGCTGGGGCGCTCCTTGGCGCAGCACGACATCCTTCGTGATGATGCAGGAGCGCACGTCGGACTGTGAGGGCAACTCGTACATCAGATCGAGCATCGTGTCCTCGAGGACGGCGCGCAGGCCGCGCGCCCCTGCGCCTCGCCCTTTGGCGATCTGAACCATCGCGACCAGCGCGTCTTGCTCGAACTTAAGCTCGACGCCATCCAAGGCGAGCAGACGCTTGTACTGCCTGACCAGTGCGTTCCGTGGCTTCCACAGGACCTCAACGAGTTCGTTGTCGCTCAGCTCGTCGAAGGTGACGATGATGGGAACGCGTCCGACAAACTCTGGGATGAGGCCGTAGTGGATGAGATCTTCGGCACGCACCTGTCGCAACAGCGCGGCTCGCTGGACCTCGCTCTCGTCGGCTTGGGTACCGAATCCGATGGTATTCTTTCGAACGCGCCGCTCGATGATGTCGACGAGTCCATCGAACGCGCCAGCGCAGAGAAAGAGGATGTCCCGGGTGTTGACCTGGATGAGCTCTTGTTGCGGGCGGTTGCGGTTGGTCTCGGGGTTGATCGACACGCGTTGATCTTCAAGAATCTTGAGCAGTGCCTGCTGTACGCCTTCACCGCCGACGTCCCTCGCCGAGGTTGGCGTTCCGCCGTGGCGGCAAATCTTGTCCACCTCGTCGAGACAAATGATGCCTCGTCCAGCGAGCTCGACATCCTTGCCGGCGTCGAGCCAGAGGTTCTTGATCATGCTCTCGACGTCCTCACCGACGTACCCGGCTTCGGTCAGGGCCGTCGCGTCGGCCATGGTGAAGGGGACGCCGAGCCTCCTGGCCAAGGTTTTGGCAATGAGGGTCTTGCCGGAGCCGGTGGGCCCGATCATCAGCACGTTGCCTTTGGTGAGGTCGACGTCGCCTGCGTCGCGCGCCCGCCCACTCCTGAGGCGCTTGTAGTGGTTGTAGACGGCGACAGAGAGTGCCCGCTTGGCCACAGCCTGCCCGATGATGTGTTCGTCGAGGTAGGCATGAATCTGGCTGGGGCGGAGCTCCTCAAGGGTAGGCTCCTCGTCTTCGCTGGCTTGATGATCCGCGTTCACGATCTGTGTGCAGAGGCGCACGCAGTCGTTACAGATTCGGACATCGTCTGGCCCGCGGATGAGGTGCCGCACCTCTAGGACGGACTTTGTGCAGAAGGAACAGTGATCGGTGGGTGTTGTGCGCGCCAAGGTGTCCACCAGGGAAGGGGCGTCCAGGGGTGTACTCCCCAGGGGGGTCAGGCTAGTCCGTCTGACGAGAGGCGGCAATCCCCCCGGCGCGCGTGTTTGGGCGATGGCTTCGTCCCGTGCGGGGAGCGGGGGTAGCGAGCGAAAGGGAGGAGGCTGAGGAGGAGAATGCCGCTGCGACCGCATCGCTCGCTTGACAGGAGGCATGAAGGCTCACTAGGTTACGCCTCCCTGCAGCCCCATGCGCTGCATATTCGGGTGGCGTTGAGCCCTCATTATCGTTGGTCTCGTTGGATGGGGCATGGGTCCCAGCTGACGCTAGCGCAAGAGAGACATGCTTCGGCTTAGATTGCAGCGCTTCGGCAAGAAAAAGCGTCCATACTACCGCGTCGTAGCAGCGGATGCTCGTGCTCCTCGGGATGGCAAGTTCAAGGAGCTGCTCGGTACCTACGATCCACTTCATGATCCTGTCATCGTCGACATCAACATGGAGCGTGTCGATTACTGGGTGGGTGTTGGGGCGCAGCCCTCCGAGACCGTGGCTGGCTTGATCCGGCGCGTGAAGGAAGGCAAGACCGTCACGCGCAAGGAGGTTCATGGTCAGTACCGTGAGCGGCGTCAGCAACAGCGTGAGGCGGCGCTGGCCCGCAAGCCGCTGGCGGCTGCTCCGGTTGCCTCTGTCCAGCCGGCTCCCGCCGAGGCGAGCTCGGTAGACGAGACGCCCAGCGAGGCGTAAGCAGCACCCAGGAGAGCTTCTCTCCGCCCCCAATGTCGGGGGGACACCACGAGGTGATGAGCCATGTCCCATGAGACCGCATACGGGGAGCTGCTGCGCACGCTCTTGTTGCCAGGCCTCCAAGAGCCAGCTGCCTTCGAGGTCAAGGAGACGCGTGCCGAGACTTCGGTGTCGTTGCTCTTTACCGTGCACCCGGATGACCGTGGCCGTGTGATCGGCCGTCACGGGAGCGGGTTGGGTGCGCTGCGTTCGCTCCTCGACTTCGCCGCACGTCAGCGTGGGGACCGGCTCTCGCTGCTGCTCGCGGAGGACTAGGGTGCTGGAAGAGTGGGTGGAGGTCGGGCGGGTTGGCCGACCCCATGGTGTTGGGGGTCAGGTGCGTGTCTTCCCGCATCACCGCGCTTCACCGCTCTGGAGAGTGCCCAATCTGCAGTTGAGGCTTGTGCTGGACGGGCGCACGTTGGACACGACGCTGCGCGCCCTGCAGGACCAGCCGCGTCACGTGGTCCTGCGCCTGGATGGAGTCAGCGACCGGGAGGCAGCGGAGCGCTGGACTCATGCGCAGGTCTGTGTGCCTCGCGCGCTCTTCGAGTCGTGGAGGGAAGAGGGTGCCTACTTCGCATTTGAGTTGGAGGGCCTAGAGGCACGTCACAGGCGTGATGGCAGCGTCGTCGGGACCGTAGCGGCGCTCGGAGACCACGGTGGTGGTGCATTCTTGGTCTTGGCGCTGAACACGGATGCGGGCACGGTCCGCGAGTGCTTGGTGCCCTTCGCGGAGCCTTATGTCGGCGCCGTCCATCTGGAGGCTGGTTGGGTGGAGGTGGACCCGGACGAGTGGTTGTCCTGATGTACGTCACCTTCGTCAGTCTCTTCCCGGAGTCCTTTGCGGTCCCGCTAGAGGTATCCGTGTTGGGGCGCGCGCAGCGCTCAGGCGCGCTCCGTTGGGATGCGGTCGATCCGCGCGCCTTCGCGACAGGGGTGCACAGGAGCGTGGATGACACGCCCTATGGAGGTGGCGCAGGGATGATCCTGCGCGCCCCTGAGATGGCCGCCGCGGTGGAGGAGGCCCGCCGTAGGGAGCGGGGCAGACCGGTGCTCCTGATGACACCGCAGGGCCGGCCCTTGCACCAGCGCGACCTGCGCGGCTTGGCCCGCCTGTCGGGGATGATTCTGGTGTGCGCGCGCTATGAGGGGGTTGATCAGCGCTTCATCGATCAGCACGTGGACGCGGAGGTGAGCCTCGGTGACTTCGTGCTCAGCGGTGGCGAGCTACCCGCCCTCTGCGTTGTGGACGGCGTCGCCCGCCTCTTGCCGGGTGTGCTCGGCAACGCCGAATCGCTGGCTGAGGAGAGCCACGCGAGCGAGCAGCTCGAGTACCCTCACTTCACACGCCCTGAAGAGTTCGGTGGGGAGCGCGTGCCTTCCGTCCTTCTCTCTGGGGACCACGCGAAGATTCGGCGCTGGCGACACCATGCGTCGCTGCTGCGCACGAGGGCCCGGCGGCCCGAGTGGGGCGGGCCGGCCCCTCTGCTCCACAAGCGCGATCAAGACGATCCAGGCTTCGACCTGCCGCCGTGCTGGGTGGAGCCACGCCATCTTCCTGAGGCGGATCTCCCGGAGACATGGTCGGCTTGGCTCCAAGCGGTGGTCCGTCGCCGCGCAGGTACGCCCTAGAGCGGCGCAGGCGACCTGCTGCGCAGGGTGTCCGAGTCCAGGGGCATCCCCGGAGCGTGCTCGCCCACATGGTGGCGCTTTGGGGGAGGGTGGGCCGGTAGGCCTGTAGCTGCGTACCCGGGTGCGTACCCGGCGCTCTGACATGGATATGTCGTTGACATTGGCCTTCTCCGCGCTATGCTCGCGCGCCCAAGCCTGACGTGGCGTCTGATGCCTCGGCATCGGGCGCGCACCCTCCAGAGGACACCATGAGCGTACATCCCCTGCTCCAGAAGATTGAAGCCGCACAACTCCGCGCCGAGGCGCTGCCCGAGTTTCGCGCGGGAGACACCGTCAACGTGCACGTGCGTATCATCGACGGCGAGAAGGAACGCATCCAGGTCTACGCAGGTGTGGTCATCGGGGTCTCGGGCGAGGGGAGCCGGCGCTCGTTTACCGTCCGCAAGATCTCTTACGGTGTCGGGGTGGAGCGCGTTTTCCCCCTCCACAGCCCCCGCATCGCGAAGGTCGAAGTGGTCACCCGAGGGCGCGTCCGTCGCGCCAAGCTCTACTACCTGCGCAACCTCCGCGGGAAGGCCGCGCGCATCCGCGAGAAGCAGAGCTGGTGACCTCTACGCTTCGCGTGGCCTGGTCCGGCTAAGTCCGCGCTGACGTTAGGGGCGCCACGCTGCTCCTCCGAGGAGCCCCGGATCCGCAGGGGTCTGACGTCGTTGTCGTCGTGGGGTTGCATCCTTCGAGCCACAAGGTGGCGTCGGTGCCTGGGCTCCCGACGTTGCCTAGGGTTGCGCAGACGCGTCGGTTGACTTTTCTTCGGTCAGGCGAGACGCTGGCGCTCTGTGGTGGGGCTGTGGGCACGCGTGAGGGTGCATGCACTTTGACGAGCTCTATGTGGAAGGCGTGGGAGGGCTTGAGTCCCCTCTCCGGTGGTCGAGGGCTGAGCACGGTGGCGTGCTCTCGGTGACGGGGCCTCTTGCCTTCGTGCTGTCGGACGTCCTCCTCACCTTGGTGTACCCCGCGACCCTCTCGGAACCGAAGCGGATGTTGCGCCTCTCATTGGGCGCGCGCGAGGGTAGGTGGTCTGCGGTTGCGCGTTTCGGGGACCGTCGCTTTCGGATTCGTCGGGGCGTCGAGGCCTCGTCGGTGGTCCTCGACGGGGAGGAGGCCGAGACCGGCCGTTGGTTTGTGGCTGGGCAGGGTGCGCAGGAGGTGGAGGAGCGTTTGCGTCGGGTTCTGGCGTTGCCACGCCCCGACCAAGCAGAGGCGCTGCTCTTTCACTGGCCCTACGTGCGGGCCAAGGCTGCGCAACGTGTGGGCGCTATCCGGATGGCCGAGGACGCGGGAGACGCTGCAGCGGAGGTGTTGCCCTCCGCTGCAGAGGTCGGCGACCTCGCGGCGCTTCAGGTCAAGAGCTGGACGCGGACGGCTTGGCTAAGGCGTGTAGAGATGGACCGGCAGTCGGTCGCCTCGTGGAAGGCCCGGCAGGCGGCTATCCTGGACACGAGCGGAGCGCTCGGGAAGGCTGAGCACGTCGTCTTGAAGCTCGGTCACGTGCGGGCGCTGGGGCCGGAGGAGGAGACGCTCCTGACCCACGGTCCCGCTGAGCTCAAGAAGCTTCGGGAGCGGGTGGCCAAGAAGGAGCGCGACGCCCAAGAGGATGGGTTTGCTGCAGGTACGGCCGATGCTGGGGATGCAGAACCGCAGGTGGCGGGCCCTGTGTACCGGCCCTGGTACGTCGACCCCTTCCTGCTGGGGGGAGCAGGGTTCGCCGTGGTCCTCTTTGGCCTCTCGCTGGTGGAAGGCTTGCGCGTTCTCGCGATGGCCAATGTCGCCCTTCTGGGAATTGCGACCCTGGGTGTGTTTCGGGGGACTGCGCGGCAGGTCGAGGCGGAGAGGCGCATGCGACGCGAGGTGCAGCGTCGCGGCGAGGTGGAGCAGATGCGGTCGCGCTTGGCGGAGCTCGAAGCCGCGCTTGATGCCCTCGCGCTGGAGATGCGAGGGCTTAGCGTCGCCGAGTGGAACGCCCTCGTCCACGAGAAGGCGACGGCGCAGGAGCTCATTGAACGGTACGCACACGCGCGAAGGCAGTCCGTATCCGATCCCCGGTGGCAGGCGCTCCAGATGGAGGTCGACGCGGCGATGGGGGTTGTCGAAGAGTCGGAAGCTGGCCTGCAAGGGGCCCCGCCCCTGGACCGTCGCGGCGAGGAACGCCTCGCGGCGATCGGTGCGCAGCATGGGCCGCGCTTCATCGGGAGCACGTGGCGCAGCCTACGCGGGTGGGAGACCCCAGAGCAGGAGCTGGTCGCGTTGCTCGAAGCAGGCCTCGGCGCGGTGGAAGCGCCGGTGCGTCAGCGGGTCGGCAAGTATCTGGCGAAGGCTTGGGCGCGTTGGCGAGGACTGGAGGCGGCAGAGGTGGTCTTGGAGCCTCAGCGAATTCTCCTGGACGGTGAGGGGACGGATACGTGGAAGACGGAAGACGATCGATGGCCGATGCTCCTACACGCTTTGCGCATCGCGTGCATCGCGTCGCGGGGCACGCCTGTGGGTGACTCCCTGCCTTGGTTGGTGCGCTGCGACGTCCCCGGTCAATATGCACCCGACCAGGAAGCCGCCGTGCTGAGCCTTGAACAGAGCCTCGCTGAGCGCATTCAGGTGCTGCGGCTCGTCGTGCAGCCCTAACGTCTCCTGCGGGTTACGCCATGCTGGGAGAGGCAACGCTTCGCGCCGCCTTGCGCTACGAGCCAGACGATGTCGACGGCTGGCTTATGCAGCGCGGTTACGTGCGCGTCGTCGGCGTCGACGAGGTGGGCCGCGGGCCCCTCGCTGGGCCGGTGGTCGTCGCTGCCGTGCTGTGGCCGGTAGAGGTCCACGCCCCTCTGGTGGGGGTGCGGGACAGCAAGGGCATTGCCGAGGGGGAGCGTCGGATCATGGCGGGGCACATTCGCTCCCTGTGTACTCACGTCATCGTCAGTGTCGAGGCCGACGACATCGCCCGGATGAACATCCTGCAGGCTACCCTCTATGGGATGCGCGAGGCCATCCGGCTGCTGCGGGCTCAAGAGGCCCTCGCGAGCGGAATCCCCGTTTTGGTGGATGGAACGCACCTTCCTGACCCCTGCGACCCATGGTCGGTAGCGCTCGTCCGTGGTGATGCACGGTCTCGTGCCGTAGGCGCGGCGTCGGTGCTCGCGAAGGTTCATCGTGACCAGCGCATGGCTCAGGAGGATGCGCATTACCCGGGCTACGGGTTCGGGCAGCACAAAGGCTACGGCACCGCGCTCCACCGTGCGGCCCTGCAGCGCCTTGGCCCGACGCCCTTGCATCGTCGCGGCTTTCGCCCGGTGGACGAAGCCTACGCGCAGTGGTGTCTCGAGGGGGATGGAGGGCAGGCGCCACTTCCCTTGGAGGCCTCGTGCCCGAAGGACTCTCGGAGCCTCGACGGGTGCACGCAGCGTCGCGTGCGAAAACATGGGAGCGCTCGGCGTCCGTGACGCGACAAAAGTGACCACAGGGCGAGCGCCCCCAGGGGTGCATGCGCGGGGATACCCAGGAGGCGAGGTGGAGACGACATGGGAGCGTGGGCTGCGGGGGGAGCGCGTCGCGAGCGAGCACCTGACCGGGTTGGGGTGGCGGGTGGTCGCCCACAACGTCCGCTATCGCGTGGGCGAGATCGACATCGTCGCGCATGATGGCCGACAGTGGGTGTTCGTCGAGGTGCGCACCAGGTATGCTCCTGCTCGGATCCGAGCGGAGGACACGGTGCGTCTCAAGAAGCAGTGGCGTCTAGGCCGCGCAGCGCGCCTGTGGCTCCGTCAACACGCAGGGCCTCAGGAGAGCGCTCGCTTTGATGTCATTGCCGTCGATGGACGCCGCGGCATCGTCATCGCGCATCATCGCGGAGCCTTTGAGGCGCCAGGCCTCTAGTGCCCGTTCTGGGTACCTACCTGACGGCACACGCGAGCGCCCCAACAGAGGTTGCGAGCCAGGTAGGAGTCGCTCAGCGGCTGTCGTAGATCCCGCGCGGGACGCACATCGCCTCCGACGAGCCAGCGATGCTCACACAGACCGCTCGTTCCGGGCAGCTCTCTGCACTAGAACAGGTCTGCGTGCAGAAGGGCCTCGAAGCGCGGTAGACGCCACAGACGTTCTCGCTGCACTGCGACGAGAGCAGGAAGGCGCATGTCCCTTCTAGGCCGCGCTCCGGATCGCTCCCGCACGCTGAGCGGATGGCTTGGTTGTCCGGCAGGCTGCAGCGCTGTCCGAAGTCATCGGCGCACGCGGCCAGCGGTAGGAGCAGGGCGATGAGCAGCAGTGGAGAGCGCATGGGGGGAGACTACGGTCAAGCGGTAGACGGAGCGTCCAGTGAGGCAGGGTGCCACCAGCGCTCGGGCCTGTCAATCGACCCGTGACGCGACATCGCCGGGTCCGAGGCGTGCGGTGCGGAGTCGGTGCTGTCTAGCGCCTGCCGCTCCCAAGCTGGCCGGAGAACCAGCCGCCGGTAAGGGCGTCCAAGTTGGCGGTGAGCTGGTCGATCGCCAGCTGTGCTCTCACCCTGCCTTGCACGTCTTGAGGCGACGCTAGCTCGAGTTCGATCTGGCGCTGGCGACGGTCATAGTAGAGGGACGTGACGGTCGTTGCGAGATCCTGCCGCACCCGAGCGATCCGATGGCTCTCTTGGGATACGCGGAGGATGTCGCTGGACCAGACGAGCTCACGCAGCTCCCACTGCGCGTAGCCCCGCACATCGTACTCGGTGTACGCGTAGTCGCGCTGCAGCAGCCGCTGATCTCGCTGCCGAAAGTTCTCGCCGTCGACGTCGAAGTTCTCGGTCCGGTCGCTCTGATCGCGTTCGTGCGTTCGCGTCCGACCGTCGATGCGCACCCTCGGCACGAAGGCGGAGAGTCGCACCTGGCGGTACCAGCCCGGTACGCGGTCGTGGTGGAGGTTGGCCCATCGCAGCGCGGCCTCCTGCACCTGCCGGACCGTCGGTTCATGGTCGAAGAGCGCTAGCAGCTCGGCAACCTCGGGGTCAACGGCTCCCCGTGACTGCGCCAGCGCGGGGGTGGACAGGCTGAGCGCCGCGAGGACACTGAGCAACGAGTGGAGCAGGAGCTTCATGGACGTCCTCCAGGTAAGGTCTCTTCGAACACAGGGAAGCGGTAGCCTGTCAGCGCGTGCAGGTCCGCAGTCAGCTTGAGGTAACGGATGGCCGAACGAGCCTTGGTTCGGGTCGCCCCGCCGGCGCTCTGCATGGCCACCATCACTTGGCGGCGCTGCCTCCATAGACGGTTCACGCGAGCATAGAGGAGACGCTCCTGCACGTGGAGCCTGCGCTCGGTGTTGGCCAAGAGCAGGTCGTGCTGCACACTGAGGGGTCTGCCAAGGTCCCATACCAGCCATGCGGTGACGTGGTACCCTGACTCACGTCGGTCGAAATAGGTCCATGCGAGCGCGCCGCCGGGGAAGCTGTCTCGGCGATCCATGCGGTCCTGCACCCGCTCCGCGTAGCGGCCCTCGACCCGAGCCGCAGCGGGAAAGAGCACACCGCCCCACCGCTGCTCTCTGGACCAACCGACCGGGCGGTGGCCTGCGAGACCAGCGTGCTCGTAGGCAGCGCGCAGCAGTGCGGGAAAGTCTGGTTCACGTTCCCACAACGCGTGGAGATTCCCGAGCACGACGGCCCTCTCGGCCAAGGCGTCTCGCGAGACGATCTCCATGAGCCCGTCTCGCGTGGCCGCTAGCAGGGAGGCGTGCACCGTCGGCGCGAGCCATCGCACGCGGGAACCCGCCGTCTCGACATCTGCCACCCACCGGCCACGCTCCCAGCGCGCCGCGCCTGCGCCGGTCGCAGCCCAGAGCGTGCCCTCAGACTCCACGAGCATGTGCACGTCCGGGGAGGGCAAGCCGAGCCCCGACGCCGTCATCCAGTCGCCTGCGTCGCTGCTCCAATAGACCACGCCCTGGGCTGTCGCTACCCACACTGGCCGCTGCGGGCTTCGACTGCACGCCATGTGGCGGAGCGGGTTGTCCTCGCTCACACCCGGCGGGTAGCTGCGCTCAATGACTTGCCACGCCGTCCCATCTGCGCGCGCCAACACCACGACGCGGGCCGTCTCGGCGACCCACAAGCGATCGCCACAGGTGGCCAGCGACACGATCGGCGACGCTGCCCGGTACGAGGCGAGCGCCGTCGCATGCAGATCTCCGGGACCCCATGTGAAGAGGGTGTCGGCGCTGGCCGCGAAGCGTTCCTCGCCCAGGCTCGCGATCGAGACGATGGGCGCGTTCCCTTCACTGAGCGCGACGTCTTCGACGACCACGCCATTGAACTGTGTCACCACGCGTTGGAGCCCAGCGGTAGAACCGATGTACACGATGGGGGCCTGTGGCATCGCGTGGAGGGCCAGGTAGCGTTCGCGGGGGAGCTCTTCCCTCTCAGCCTGTTCCCAGTCCGCCTCCGTCGTCGCTACAACCTGCGCGACCTCCTCCTCCGGTGCTTCTCCTAGCTCAGCGAGCGCCGCCTCCAGGGCGTCCTCATAGAGTTCCTCCATCAGCTCGTCGATCAGCTCCTCGACGAAGACGATGTTGTCCCCGTAGATCTCGCTCAGCTCGTCGCGGAGGTTCTCGACAGCCTCATCCAGGAGCTCTTCCACGCGGGTCTGAAGGGCATCCTCGTAGGCATCGAGGGCCTCCGCTCGTCGATCGACCTGCGCTTCGTCCAGGTCAAGGTCCGGCTCGTCGGAGGCGGCCTCGTCGGAGGTGGCCTCCGGTCCTACCCCCTGCAACCAGAGGACGGGGCGCCAGCGGTACGCACCCGCCTCGCTGCGGTACACGATCCCATGTGTGAGCGCCCACCCTTGGCCATCGTCGTCGAAGACGACCCTGACGACGTCGCGCCGGAGCAGCCCCGCCGAGGGATCCTCGAACTGTGCCCACGCGAGGCCGCTGGGTAGGCCAACCACCCCCACGAGGGTCGCCAAGACCCACGCGAGCCAACCGCGCGGCGACGGCCGCCGCTCCGGGAGCGGAAGGCGCTCTCGCGAGCCTAGCCGGTCTCGACCCCTTGGCCGGTCCAGGTGTTGCACGATGGTCTCCTGCGCACGAGCCTCACGGGCTCTAGGGATAATCGCGTTCCGGGTGCATAGGCAAGCGACAAGCGTGTGTCACGGCCCGTAGCCGCGGCGCGAGGGAGCCCGGCACCGCCTTTGCTGACCTCCGGGTCCTGGCGAGGGACGGGGGCCGCGGACCCCCGTCGCCTACGTGGCGTCAAGTGCAGCCAGGAGCCTTCGGTGGAGTCCCCCGAAATCCGCTGCGCTGAAGCCTACGACGACGTCACCAGCCTGAGCATGCGAGGCGACGTGCGCCACAATGTCGGCGACGTCATCAAGGCGGTGTGCATCCCGCCCCGCGTTCCGGATGTCCTCCACCAAGCGGTCCAAGGACAGGAGCTGGTCGGGCGGCAGATCATCACGCTTGAAGGGCTGGGTCAGCAACACCACGTCAGCGAGGGCGAGTGCCCGTGCGAAGGCATCTTGGAACACGCTGCGACGGCTGGTGGCGCTCTTGGCCTCGAAGGCAGCGTAGACGCGCGCGCCTGGGTTGTGGGCCCTAAGCGAGGCCAAGGTCTCCGCAATGGCTGTGGGGTGGTGCGCAAAGTCGTCGATGACGAGAACACCCCGCGCTTCGCCGATGCGCTGTTGCCGCTTGCGCACACCCTTGAAGCCGCTGGCCGCCGCCAAGAGCGCCTTCAGATCGCTACCGGCGGCCCTCGCCAATCCTAGCGCCGCGATGAGGTTGCGGGCGTTGAAGTCCCCGATCATGGACCAGGTCACGTCGCCCAAGACCCGACCCTCCTCCAGGATGCGGACGGTGGTCCCGGCGCGGTCGCGGGCGACAACGACGCCGTGAAGGTCTGCGGGTGTTGTGCCGAGGCGAAAGGTGCGCACCCGACACTGACCCGCTGCTGCCGCGGCTATGGCTTCGGGGTCGTCGGCATGGACCCAGAGCTCGCCATCGGCCGGTAGGCGCGCTGCGAAGCGTCGGAACACATGCCGCACGTCCTCCATGGTGGGGTAGATGTCCGCGTGGTCGTACTCCACCGCGTTGATCACAGCATGATGGACCGGATAGTGCCAGAACTTCGGAACCTTATCGAAGAACGCCGTGTCGTACTCGTCGCCCTCGATGACCGTGGGGCCAGCACCGAGTCGATAGGAGCCATTGAAATCCAGAGCGACCCCACCGACGAAGAGGGATGGGTCGAGCCCCACCTCCCGCAGCAAGAAGGCTGTGAGGCTGGTGGTGGTGGTCTTGCCGTGCGTCCCGCTGATCACGAGCGCCGGACCCTGAGTACGGGTGAAGAAAAAGTGGTTCAGGGCCTCCGGCAGGCTGATGCAGGGGAGGCCGCGCCTCTGTGCTTCTGCCACCTCGCTGTTGTCGCGGCGGCAGACGTTGCCGACCACGACCACATCCATCGCTGCGCTGATGTTGTTCGCGTCCCAGCCCGGCAGCGCCACGATCCCTCGCTCTGCGAGCCA